>Ga0214923_10005416_pt1 | contig 14845 bp, 17 predicted proteins | sample LL1510_MetaG_FD_177993 | JGI IMG/M metagenome (GOLD analysis project Ga0214923, IMG submission 177993) | Freshwater microbial communities from Lake Lanier, Atlanta, Georgia, United States - LL-1510 | ecosystem: Environmental > Aquatic > Freshwater > Lake | place: USA: Georgia | collected... | reverse complement strand
TTAGATATCAGATTGGATATCAGATTGGATATCAGATTAGATATCAGATTGGATACCAGATTGGATACCAGATTAGGTATCAGATTAAATACCAGATAACTAAATTCAAAAAAAAGAGTGCATTAGATAAAGGAGTTGATGAACTTTAAATTAATTAACAAGGAAATCATCTCTTTAGAAATTATACAAGCTTCCATATTCATTAAATAAAGAAAATATTATAAACATATCAATATTTACATGGTTGATGATTTGTGTTTAAATTTATATAAAACATAAACTACAAAGTGAAGAAAATGGAATCTCTAAATAACAACAATCAAAATCGACAACCAAAACGCGCGATATCTGATTTTGCTGAATTTCTTGGCATCTCAATGCAAGCCGTGCATAAACAATTAAAAAATAAAAATATCACCTGCGAAAAAATGGGTAATAAAACTTATTTAACATTTGATTCATCAAGAAAGCTATTTAATTTTAATTTTAAACAAAAAAAAATAGCTGTTCAAATCGTTAAAGGGGGAACAGGAAAAACCACCACTATAAATAATATAGCGAACTGTGCAAATACATATGGCGCACGAGTATTATTAATAGATGCAGACCCACAAGGGAACCTAACTGATGCTAATGGTATTGATGCAGAGCAATACCCAGTATTAATAGATTTGTTAAAAAGTGATGCCACTATTCAACAAAGCATTGTAAATGTGTCCGAGGGATTAGATATTATACCTAGTAGAATTGAAAATGTAATTCTTGATAATGAGATCGTAAATGGTAGATACCCTTTAGATAAACTGTATAAAAACTTACTTGGTTCAATTGAACATAATTACGATTTTATTTGTATAGATTGTCCACCAACAATGGGCCAAGCTGTAACAGCAGCAAGCTTATATGCTGATACAATACTTGCTCCTCTTAATCCAGATAAGTTTAGTGCAAAAGGATTAAAGATATTAAAACAAGAAATTGATACATTAAATAAAAGATTCAATAAGAAGATAGAATATAAGGTCTTTCTTAATAAGTTCAGTGGTAAAACGATCTTATCAGATAAAGCAATAATGACTTTAATTTCAGATCCAGAATTAGAAGGAAAGGTTTTATCTACAACGGTTCAGTTTGCCCAAGAGATACCTAATATAACTGACGAAAATAAGAGTGCTTTTAGCCATTTAAAAAAATCATTAGTTAGAGATGATTTTGATCGCCTTACACGTGAATTATTAGATATTTCATTAGATTTAATAATCAAAGAAGCAAAATCAAAAAATACTGAAGATGATGCCATCCTAGCTTAGGGAAGAGAGGGGTATAAATTATGCCAGATTTAAAGAATATCCTAAAAGAAAGAGATGAGAAAAAATTCTCAAAAAAATCATATAGACCATGGGATTTAAGTGGAGAAAAAAATGATCAAATTGAGTATGAAAGTAATGAAAAAAAAATTACTCAAAATTCTACTCAAGAAATATCAACTGATATAATAAATCAATCAGATATCAATCAGATATCAAATGGATATCAATCAGATATCCATTTAGGTAACAAACAGACATCAAATAGGTATCAATCAGATATCGATTTAGATAGCAATAAGACATCAAATTGGTATCAATCAGATACCAATTTAGATAACAATAAGATATCAAATAGGTATCAATTAGATATAAAACAACCCCAAAATAAATCGATTTTTACGAGTGATAACAAAGATATATCTAAACCATTAAATTCAAATCTATCTGTTTTATCTGATGAACTAAATTTAAATTACGAAATTCAAAAGGAGATGGCTACACTTTCAGGAAAACAAAAGATTATTTTCGATGTTATAGTAGATATTTGTTCAGCAAAAAATAGTTTTGAAACAGGCCCTATACAAACAGTTTCATTATCAAAAGTAGCTCAGACAACCGTAGGAACAATCAAGGTTATTATTGATCGATTAGTTAAAAAACAATTGATTCTCAGGCATAAAGGGAAAAATGCGAAAGGAGGATTTATAAATTTAGGTGTAACTAAAGATGTATTAGAGCTAGTAAAAAATAATAAATATCCAAATTTTAGTTCTATTGATTTTCTAATTTCTAATAGATATCAAAAAGATATCAACCTTGAATATAATAGTAGTAGTAATTTAAATAAAACTACTACTATTAAAAATGATCCTGATTTTTTTGAATTTGAAAAAATTGATTTTGAAAATTTAAGTAATATTGGTTTTTCAAAAAATCAGCTTAAACAATTAATTGGTAAAAATACTCCCGATGTTATTCAAGAATCTATTAATCACTTCTCATGGGGTTTGGATAACAATCCAAAATTTAAAAAATATGAAGATCCTTTAAATGTTTTAATGGGAGTACTTAGAAAAGGGCAGGCCTGGGTAGAAAAAGATTATCGATCTCCGCAAGAAATAGCGCAAGAAAAATTACTGGAAATTAAGAAAGCAGAAATAGATCGAAAAAGAAAATTAATAGATGATGCCTATAAATTAGCTTTGACAGAATGGGAAAATTCTTTAAATAATGAAAAGCGAGAGGAAATAACCCAAAAAACATCAGGAGATTTAACGCCATCATCTGCAAAATTATCTATTTATTTTAAAAATAATATTTGGCCTTTGATACAAGCGGATTACGTAGTTGTTGAGTGATTTTGTATAAATATGGCTCAATTAATTTTGGAATGATATTATATTATCATTTGTTATATAAATATAAGAAAATAAAAAAAATATGAATGAAATTATTACAAATACAATTGGGGATAGAATAACATATTGTCGATCATCCTTATTTTTTACAAGAAAAGAATTATCAAATTTATGGAAGGGCGCATCAATACCAACCATCTCGAGATGGGAATTGGATTCCGTTCGTATACCCTTAAAAAAACTAAATTCATTAATTGAGTTTTTTAATGAAAAAGGTTTAATTGTTTCAAGAGAATGGTTATTAGAGGGCACTGGGATACCTCCATTTCTTTTGAGAGATGATAAATTTGATGATCCTGACTTTGATAGTTTGGCTCAAGAAAAATTATTAGATATTAATAGACAAATTAAAAATTTTATTTTTGGACAAATAAAGAATAACTTTTTGAGCCCTTTTATCAAATATGGCGATTACATTGGAGGCGTTAATAATATTATTAATAATGAATTAAACTTTACTTTTTTAAAGGGAGAGCTTGTTTTTCTTAAAAAAATGACAAATATTGCAGTGGGTATTTTACAAGAAATTGATGACCACATCGTTATTGGTGGCTTTAATAAGGAAAACGAAGCCATTAAAATTGAAAACATTGATGCTATAGGAAAGGTGCAATGGATCATAAGAAGACCATAGATAATAAATTTTTTTTAAATTTAGATCGTGAGTTAAAAAATGCAGGTTCAACATATATTTCATTATTAGTTTTTGATAAAAATAGTAATGTTATCAATTCAAAATCAAATAATTCTGAGTGGGTGCATGAATTTACCTCTTCAGGTTTATACAAAAATTGTCACCTTTTAAAGACTGCGCATGAAAAAATCTTAACAGAGCAATCTTCTTCTTTTTGTTTGGCATGGGATTTTTGTACTGCTATAACAGAAAAGGAGAAAGCTTTAGAGGAGATTCGAAAAGCTAAAGATATTTGTCATGGAGTTGGTTTTATTTTGAAAGTTGAAGAATTAACTTTAATGTTGAATGTTGCGGGAAAATATTCAGATATTAATTTTGGATATAATATACTTAAACATAGATCTGATATATATAGATCATTGAGAGATTTTTTTATTAAAAAACCTAGTGTTTAATAAAAAAATATATTGCATTAAAATTACCGTACAAAACGTAAATATTATTATAGTTGATGCTAATTTATTAATTTCATCAATTTTTAAGATTGATGAAAAATAAAATCCAATTATAGGTATACTGGTTTTGATAATATTCATAGTGGTTGATGTGGTTGTTTTGCAAACACCGCATCCCAAAGCTAAGTAGGTTGAAGCTGGGTATAATAAACCTGAAAAGATATTTGTGATAAAGAAAATTATTATAAATCCTATGTAATTACTATCACCTAATTTAAGAATATAAAACATATTTAAAATTATCATTACCAAAATAAAATTAATTAAAACTTTTTCATTTATATATTTACTTAATTTTGGGTAAAAAAAACTTCCTAAAAAAACACCAGACATATTTATTAAATTAATTTTACTGAATTCTTTTGTAGAAAAACCAAATTTATTAACAAAAATTAGAGGACCGTAAAATGCATATAAATATGCAATTAACGTTGTTAAGGATAAAACCAAAGAATAGTTTATTAGTTTAATATTAAAAAAATCATTCCATTTAATTTTTAAGTTAATTTTTTTTATATTTTTTTTGGTGTTGGGTAAATAAAATGTAAGAGGCATAAGAAACAAAATATAAGCCATTAAAATATAAAAAAAAGTATTTATAGAAAGAATCTTTGATAAATACCCAGATGCCAGAATAGATAAGTATATTGTTAGCGTAAATGCCATTGCTATAATTGATAAATATAGTTTTTCAGTTTTTGGAGCTATATTATCTTTAATTATTGCAAAACCAATAATCAATCCGGCAGAAAGTCCTAGACCAGCAATAAATCTTCCAATTAAAAATAAAAGAAATATGTTTAAATGAAATGCAATTACTTGCAAATATAATCCAAAAAATCCAACCATCAATCCTAATTTAACACTTAATAGACCATTATATTTTTTTGAAAATTTAGAAAAAACAAATTGACCAGCTAGACAACCTGTAAGATAAAATGACATCAATTTGGACAGGGAAGAGATATCTGTATGAAAAAGCTTACCTATGATGACAACATAAGGACCTAAACATGTTGCCATTACAGATGCTACAGTAAGAAAAAAAACCAAAAAAAATTTTTGATAAAAAGTCATTTAGTCAATTAATTCAGATATTAAGTTAGGAATATAAAGTTTTTGGTCGTCATTAGCATTTTTGTTGACACAAGTAACATTAAAGATGGCTTTTAATATTACCTTGTTATCAGATATTCTTTTTATTTCTTGACGGTGAGCCCAATGAAAGGGTAACTCTCCATTTGTAATTTCACTACTTACTATAAATTCATCGTTTGCATGAAGAGATTGTCTAAATTTAATTGTGCATGATGTCAGAACTAAATTAAGGCCTTGTTTTGCAAATTCTGTATGATTGATTCCTAGTTCTTCACCGTGTTTATGCCTTGCGTGAGCAAGATATATCATATAATTTGCATTATTTACAATTCCTTGAGCATCAAGTTCGTTATCTCTTACTTCCATATTAATTGCATATTTTTTCATATTAAATTCTCTAATTTATTAATTTATGATATTTACATATTAAAAAAAACCATTAGAATGATACTCGAGTATCATTTAACTGATATATTTTACTCATTTTAGATCTTATTTTGATAGGAATCAAATAATAAGTATATTTTCGTTGAGTCATATATTGTAGATAAATTCATTATCTAATTACAAAAAATAACAAGAAGATTAAATATTGAAATAATTTTAAAGTTTTAATGTAATTTATGAATGCATGTTTTTATTAATAAGGAGGTGTTATGCCATTACCAGTAGTTGTTTTTGGAGCCATAAAAGCATTAGCTGCCGCTGCAACATGGACTACCGGGGAGGTTGTTCTCGTAGGTACAGCCTCAGCGGGCGTAACCGGGACCGGTGTTGTATATAGACATGAAATCAAGGCTTTTTTTAGATATTTATTCGGTTATCCTGCCGAAAATGAAGTTAGGCCTTTACCTGCAGTAATCCAAAAAACAGAAAATACAAAAGTGAATTTGCAGCAAAGTGTTAAAAATCAAAAAAATGTAGTGGAATTAAATAAAGAACAAAGTAAGATTCTGCGTGATAATCAAGTAATTAACGAGGATCTCAATTCGAGATTGAAAGAGTCTTCAATTGTAATTGGCACACAAGAGGTTATGTTTAAAAATTTAGCAGAACAAATTACTACTTTAGTTGGCACTTCCTCAACATCAATAACTGATCTTAAAAAAATAATGGAAGATTTTAGAAATAAATCAGGATTAGACTCCTTAAATGATAAAACTTTGGCTCTAATTGATAAATTACTATTAAAGATTCAATCTTTAGAAAATGAACTTAGTAATAGTCTTGATAAAAATCAATTTTATGAAGAGCTAATAAAAGAACTAGAGACAAATAAAAATCAATGCCTCCCAATTAAAATTGCTAAACAATCTATTTTTTCATCTAATCATATCAACGAATCGGAACCTTCTGAAATTAATAATCCATCATTGTCTAAATAATTAAAAAGTGGGGGGATTTATGCAAAATACATATGAGTTTCAAGTCGATTGGATTAGAAGACAATATTATAGAAATTTAAGTTTTATTGATGTTATGGCTAAGTTATATGGTGAAAGCGGATTCTTTATGAGAGGATCTTTATATGCAGCATCTACCGGATTATTTTTTTTGGTATATATTAATCCAGCCTTTTTGTTTGTTGGGGGATTTCTAACCAGTTTATTAGTAATCTTGGGACGTCACTATGAATGTGTAGAGTATAGACTTGGGGAACTTTTAAAAAATATGGAAACTACTGAAATAGAATTAAATGATTTAAGGGAAAAGACGTTAGGTCTTAAACTTGAGGCAGATAATGCTATGAAACAAAATCAAGAATTCGCTCATGAATTAGAGGACACGAGGATTGAGTTAAACGAGCTTCAGGTGAAATTTAATGATTCATGTAAAAAAGCTAATGATTCTTGTGCTGTAATTGTTGAGTCAACTGAGCAAGTGAATAAAATTAAAGAAGTTTTTTCAAATTCAGTAGGTGATGTGATATTAAAAATACAAGATTTAGTTACAGAAGCGGATGTTATAACAACTAAAATTAAGGGAGTTGAGCCTAAATTAGAAGAATTTTCTAAATCAGAAGGGCGTATTGATGAACTTATTGAGAGATCTCAAAATATACATAATCATTTTTTAGAAAAGTATGCTGAGAGATTTTCTGAGTTTAAGCAAAAAAGAGCAAATGGACTTAATCAGCAAAACTCATTTTTTAGTCATTCTGATGAAGGTCGGCCTGATATGAATAATGAGTTAAAATTAAGTTAATTTCTACTTATAATTTTTTAAAAGAGCCATAGATGAAATTCTAGGCTTTTTTCTTTATTCTTAATACATTTAGATAGGTAAAAAATATCTTTCATTTAATGTCATTGAATTCTGTTTTAGATTGTTTGAGTTTAAAATTTTGTAAAATTGATCTTATTATGAATGATAATACCCCGGCGAATCTGTTGAAATAAAGAACTTTTTGATTATTTTGATTAAGAAAATTCAAAAGTAGGGTGGTTTTAGAAAATAGCTAAGTCACTAATTTTTTTCAACCTTTCTGGATTGTCTTCCACATATATAGCAGTTGTCATGATGCTTGAGTGTCCTGCAAGTTTTGAAACGGCCTTGATGTCAGCACCATGTTCAATTAGACGAGTGATGAACGTTCTTCTGCCTGAATGAGAACTTGCGCCATGAATACCGGCTTTGTCATATAAATCCCTAAACCACTTTTGCATGACATTAGCAGAGAAGCGTTGTTTTCTTTGAGTTTGGAATAATGGTAAGGAAGGGTGGGTGTTTTGTTCTTTGAGATTATCGAGATGATTTTGCAAAGCATCACGAATTTTTTTGTTAGACAAATAAACCGCTCGCTGTTTTTCCCCTTTGGTCATATTTCTTTTTAGATTAATTTCGTCTAAGAGTTTGTAATTAAAATCGCAAATATCTTTGATGGATAAAGAAGCAATTTCTTTCGAGCGCAAACCTAAACCGAACGAACAAAAAATCATGGCAACGTTTCGCACGGACATTGAGCTATTTTTAGCCACAATTAGCAGTCGTTTAAATTCAGCTTCGGTTAAAACTTTTGCTTTGCCTTCTCTTGCCATTTTTTCTTCTTAGGTTCCTGATTTGTTTAGATTATATATAAATTAGGATGTGTTTTCAAATCCGAAAAAATCAAACCCTAAAAAAGCCCCGGAATAGCTGAAGACATCCTTTATTGTTGATAAGAGGATGTCTTTTGGGGTTTTTCAAAAAGGGTAGGGTGGGGCGAGAATTTTTGTTAAAATAAAATCTCCACTTTTTTGTTTTAGTAGTTTGTGAATGACAGACATAGAGAACAAGCAATTAAATTCATATTTAGAATTAAATACTCTATTTTATGAAACTATACGTCCAACTCCTCCAGATGATAGTTATCAATTTTATCGGAATTATATTTCAAAAGCTGATGGTAAAATTTTAGAACCCATGTGTGGAAGTGGACGCTATTTAATTCCATATCTTGCTGAAAAATTTATTATTGACGGATTTGATGCTTCAAGTTTTATGCTGGACAAGCTTAAAACAAAACTTCTAGAACAATCTTTACATGCAAAAGTTTGGCAAGCTTTTTGTGAGGAACCTCTTCTTCATCACCAATATAAATTAATTTTTATTCCAAGCGGTTCTTTTGGTCATATTATTGAATTAGATCAAATCAAAATAACTTTAGAAAATTTTTATAACGCTTTAGATAAAAATGGCGTATTGGTTTTTGAAGCAGAAACCAAGTATGCCTTGCCTTCAAATGTTGATGCTAATATTGTTCAGGAGGTCGTGGTAAATAAACACCAATATATTAAACTTATAAGAGAAGTGAATATTGATAGAGAGATTGTTAATTGTGTTGACCGCTATGAGTTGTATAAGGGTGAGAATTTAATCAAATCTGAAAAAGAACTTTTCAATGTAAGACTGTATAATAACTATCATTTGCTAGTTGATTTAATTAAACAAGCAGGTTTTAAAAATATTAAATTAATTAAAGCCTATGATTTTAACCAAACGCCAGGCTCTCATGACGCATCTATCATTTATGAATGTACGAAATAATTTAAATTTTATTTTGTTCCAAATCTTTAGGAGTTTTGGTAATGACTCAAGATAATCCATTTTTTGGTTTAAATATGCTTCCCATTTTTTTGGAAATGATAGAAGCAAAATTAGAGATTGCTGAAAATCAGTTGTCCTCATTAGTTGATATCCAAAAATTAGCCGATAATTATAAGCAGGTTATATTAAAGACAGCACAAGACTATCTTTTAGAGGTTGATAGATTTTTTGAACAATGTCAGAAATGGTATCAAGATGCGCCAACCGTTGAGGAAATCAGTTTGATTGGTCAAGCGGAAAAGGCTATAGCTTCACTTCAAAAAGCAAATCAACAAATTATTTCTAATTTGTCATAAAAATAATAAAGGAATCTCATGAATATGGTTTCAGGTTTGGAAGATGTGCAAAATAAAATTATCAATGTGCGTTCGCAACAGGTAATCATGGATACTGATCTGGCTCTTCTTTATGGCGTAGAAACCAAGAGGATAAATGAAGCAGTAAAAAATAATCCTGATAAATTTCCAGAGGGGTATTTGTTTCGTCTTTCGGAAATTGAATGGGATTCATTGAAGTCGAAATTTTCGACTTCAATGAAAGGTGGAAAGGTAAAAATCCCTATGGCTTTTACTGAAAAGGGGATGTATATGTTAGCCACTATTCTTAAAAGTCCTAAGGCAACTGAAACCACCATTAATATAATTGAAGCTTTCTCTAAAGTTAGAGAAATTTCAAGAACAATAAAAGCTATTCCCAATACTCCTCAGAGCTCACCCAAATATCAAGAATTGATGCAAAAAACAGGCGAATTGATTTCTGATTTAGTCGTTCCAGATGAATTGGAAACCTCGGAATCTGAAGCAACTGTTGAGGTTAATTTGGCAGTGGTGAAATTCAAGTACACTGTTAAAAAGAAAAAATAGGTTCAACAAATATTTTCTAAAGATTATTTGCTTTTTTATTAGATAATGAACGTTTTTTAGCATACAAATTGCAATATAAAAACATCTTATAATAGTCAAAAGTAGATGTTTTCTGGATCGCTCAAAATAAAAGCAAACGTGTTTTGATAGAAAAATATACAATCCGAATGTTGCCAAAAAAAGATGAGATATTTTTAGTGCGAGAATTTTTTTAAAATAAAATCTCTATTTTTTTGTTTTGGTTTTTTGATGCTACAGAATATTCAAAATTTGACACTTAATACGTAAATTGCTTAAAATCAAAATGTTAAGATTTTTATAGAAAGTCAATGATGCAAATAAGCTTTGAACCAAAATTAATTGAGGCAATTATTGAGGCATTACAACCTGATTTTGGCACTTCAATTAAATTAATTGATATTCAATTATTAAGTGAGCCCGATCGACGAAATAAAGTTGCCCGCTTATTTTTATCTTCAGATTCGCAAAAAATTAGCGTCATTTTTAAACAATCTTTGTCAGATAATACCCAAAATACAGAAGAAGACGAGGATATTCATGCAAGATTCGTAAGAGATTATTGTGGATTGAAATTTCTTAATGAATGCAATATCAATCACAGCATTCCAAAATTTTATGGTGTAAACCATGTTTTAAGATTTATCTTAATAGAAGATTTAGGGCAGGGTCACATTAGTCTTGTTGATAGTTTAACTAAATCAAATCCTATTGAAGCAACTTCTGCACTTATACGTTTTACCAAATCTTTGGCTAATTTTCACATATCTAGTTTTGAACGATTAGATAAATATGATGAGTTATTATTATCGATACTTCCCAATCGAGATACACCAGAAAAACATATCAAATGGCATCAAAATGATTTAATTCCTAAATTTGAGTGGGTATGTAAAAAACTCAATCTAACCTGGACTAAACAACTTGAACAAGAGGCGTTATCTATTATTGAATCAGTGCTGAGTTCAGTTGATTTTTTTGTATTAACTCATGGTGATATTTGTCCAGATAATGTCTTTGACCACCGAGAAAAAAATGAATTGCAGCTAATTGATTTTGAATGGGTTATGCCTGGTAGTGCTTTACTGGATGCCACCTATTTTAGGATGGGTTTTCCCACCTGTTGGTGTGCAAAAAAGTTGCCTGAAGATATTATTGAAATGCTGGAAACAATATATAGAGAAACCATCGGGGATAAAATTAAGTCAAGTCAAGATGAGCATAAATTCATGCAAGCTTACATAGATGCATGTGGGTTTTGGGTATTAAGAAGCATGCTTTTTGTTGAATCTATATTAGAAAAAGATGAGTGTTGGTCATCAGGTCCAGTACCTGTAGATTCGCTATGGAGGCCTCAAGAAAATTTTGTTAGACCACGATTGATTTCTCGATTGGAAGCCTTTATCAAGGTAGCAGGTAAACATAATAGCCGACCAAATATTTTAATTGCTTGCGAGCAAATATTGGATAAGGTTTCTTTATTATGGCCTGATGCAATGTCAATGAAATTGTACCCGGCTTTTATGGCATAAAATAAAAATTATATTTCATTAATATTTTCCAAGTGTTTCAAAAACAGTCATGTGGGTTGTTTTAGATTTAACCAAAATGAATCCACAGTTGTATATTTTTTTATTTAGCATGGTAAAAATATTAATTTGAAAAATTAAATTCATGATGCATAATTTAGAGGTGAATTGAAGATGTATTGTCAAATTTTTTTGATTTAAAGTTTAGCTTATAACCTATAGGATGTATCGATTATGCCAGCTCAAACCCTAGAAGAAGTCGTTTCATTATGCAAAAGACGTGGATTTATCTTTCAAAGTGCAGAGTTATATGGTGGATTACAGGGTGTATATGATTATGGTCCATTAGGGGTCGAGCTAAAAAATAATCTCAAGTCTGCTTGGTGGTCAGCTAATATTTATGAGCGAGATGATGTGGTAGGTCTAGACTCATCGATTTTAACGCATAAGGCAGTATTTTGCTATTCAGGTCATGAAGATACCTTTGCTGACATGATGGCAGATTGTTATGAATGTAAAAAACGTTGGCGTGCTGACCATATTATCAATGGTAAGTGCGAAGCCTGTGGTGGTGAACATTTTACCCAACCACGCCCCTTTAATATGATGTTTAAAACAAATATAGGTCCTGTGCAAGATGAGAAATCTTTTGCTTATTTACGACCGGAAACCGCTCAAGGGATTTTTACGAATTTTAAAAATGTCATAGATTCCACTTCTCAAAAACTTCCATTTGGTATTGCTCAAATTGGTAAAGCATTTCGTAATGAAATTACCCCACGTAATTTTATTTTTAGAGTGGGTGAATTTGAACAAATGGAAATAGAATTTTTTGTCAAACCAGGCGAAGATGAGAAATGGCATGACACTTGGGTTGCTACCCGTCTAGAGTGGTGGAAAAAACAAGGACTGAGCCATGACAATCTAGAGCTGTTAGAACAAGACAAGGCAGATTTGGCACATTATGCTAAGAAAACAGTAGATATTGTATATCGTTTTCCACACGGCATTGAAGAATTAGAGGGTATAGCAAATCGAACAGATTTTGATTTGGGTTCACATACGAGACATCAAAACGAACTTAATCTGAGTTCTAATGTTAAACCTAATAACGAAAGTGTTTCAAAATTAGCAATTTTAGATCAAGATACTAAACAGTTTATAGTACCCTATGTTATAGAACCATCTGCAGGTGTTGATCGTGGTGTATTAGCTATTTTGGTTGAAGCCTATACTGAAGAAGCTTTAGGGGATAATAAAAAACGAGTGGTATTAAAATTAAAACCACATTTATCACCTATTAAAGTTGCTATCATACCATTGGCTCGTAATAATCCTGAATTGGTTGACAAAGCTAAAGCTATCAAAAAACAAATTCAGGCGCTCTCTCTTGGTCGTGTTGCTTATGAAGACAGTGGTAATATAGGTAAAAGCTATCGCAGGCATGATGAAATCGGTACACCCATTTGTATCACTGTGGATTTTGATACTATAGGTCTTGGTAGTAACCAATCATTAGAAAATACTGTAACCGTTCGAGACAGGGATACAATGGAACAAGTTCGGATATCCATAACTGATTTACCTGATTTTATTAGACAACATATTTTGATTTAGATTGTGTGTATTCAAGATAATTAGTTAGAAATAGAATGACAACTGATAGTATAGAAATCATTATAGCTAGTACTCAACAAGCATCTGTTATTGCTCAGCTTTATGAGCTTTATACCTATGAAATGACAGACCTTGCAGATTTTGATATCAAGGATAATGGTTTCTATGGTTATGATGATTTACCCTTATATTGGCAAGATAAAAACAAATATCCTTACTTATTATGGGTTAATAAAAAGCTTGCTGGCTTTGTATTAATTCAAAAAGGATCTCCAATCGATCATCACCCAGATGTTTGGGATGTTGCTGAATTTTTTATAATGCGCAAATTTCGAGGCAAAGGCTTCGGAGAGTATGTCGCGCATCATCTCTGGACTTTACATTCAGGATATTGGCAAGTAAGGGTATGGGACAATAATAAAGTAGCACATGCATTTTGGGATAAAGCCATTAGAAATTTTACAAAAGAAAAGCTGGTACCTGAAAAAATTTGTTACCAAGGACATGATGGGCTTCTTGTATATCGCTTTCAATCCTAAAAAAAGTAGATTTTATTAAACCTAGAGAATTAATTATGGGGAATAATTAAATAACTTATGCAATGCCCCAACAGTATTGCAAGTTATAAAACTTTTTCAAAATGAGATTAAATGAATATTAACATACTTCGTGCAACACCAGAATTAATGCCAATAGTTCAAAATATGGCGAGATTTTATGCTTATGATTTATCAAAATCATGTGGGTTTTATGAGTTATTTGATTGGTCTTTTCCTGAAAATGGTCTCTATGAGGCTCGTGATATAAGTGAATATTGGCAACCCAATCATCATCCATTTGTTATTAAAGTAGATGATGAGCTTGCGGGATTTGCGCTTATAGATAAGAATGGTACTTCGGTCGATATTGATTGGAATATGGGTGAATTTTTTATTGTAGGGAAATTTCAGGGGAAAGGAGTAGGCAAGCAAGTTGCTATAGAGTTATTTAATCAATTTCCCGGAAATTGGGAAGTGCAACAAATGCCGCCAAATTTACCTGCTATTCATTTTTGGAAAAAAGTGATTGCTGCCTATACGGATAATCAATTTACAGAAGCAAAAAAAATGATCCAAGAACCTGAGCCCCATGAAAATATTGTATTGAGTTTTAAAGTTGGGGTTTAAAAGAATCTGGATGTGCCGGTGACAATATGTATGGTGCATTATTTGTTGGTCAATTATGGGTAAAAGAAGAACTGCGTCATCAAGGCTTGGAAACTAAACTCATGTTAAAAGCTGAAGATTTAGCAAAAGAAAGCAATTGTAGCTTCATAGCAGTAAATACATTTGATTGGCCGGGTTCATTTCGTGTTTATAAGAAGATTGTATTTTATGTTGAATTCGAAAGACATGGGTTTGACAATAATTCAGTGTTTTTTTTAAGAAAAGATTTAAAACATCAAAATCAATATTAGAGAATGAGCGTTTGAAGAGGCAAAACAATTTTTCGATGTGATGGAGGAAGTTGTAAATTATGGAAAAAAATTTTTCAGCAACAGATATGCTTGAATTTTACGATTTCCTTGAACGAAACAAAATTTATATATGGATTGATGGTGGATGGGGGGTTGATGCACTACTAGGTACACAAACTCGTGCTCATCAAGATCTCGATATTGTCATACAAAAAAAAGATTTGATCTTCTTTTTAAGATTATGCAAATTAAAAAAGTATCAGGAAACACCCAGAGATGATTCATGTGCCTGGAATTTTGT
>Ga0214923_10005415_pt1 | contig 14845 bp, 14 predicted proteins | sample LL1510_MetaG_FD_177993 | JGI IMG/M metagenome (GOLD analysis project Ga0214923, IMG submission 177993) | Freshwater microbial communities from Lake Lanier, Atlanta, Georgia, United States - LL-1510 | ecosystem: Environmental > Aquatic > Freshwater > Lake | place: USA: Georgia | collected... | reverse complement strand
TGGTAAAAAAATACAGACGCTGATGGAAGTCCGAGTCCTACTAAGGCCAGCACAACAATAATTACAGGAAAGTAAAGAGATACAACAAATGAAGAAAAAAGCGCAACAAAGCTTTGGACGATGTAGCTGTTAGAAAGAATAAGAATAAATAGGATATATCTAACCGGCGCAAAAATAATAATGCATAAACCTACCCATGCAGTAATAGGCCAAGGAACACCTTCTTGCTTGCTAAAAAACGAAAACATTCCAAGCACTAGTGAGAATGTTAATGGAATTCCAAATGCCCAACTTAGGAAGCATGAAAATGGGCCCGATGCAAAATAATCAGTCAAGGGGATCCGTTCTTGGCAAAATCATTTAAAGTATGCCTTAACTCCTAAAAACGCCTCATCTGAAAGCAGTCCAGCATCATTCAGTTCTTTTGCGAACGTCACTTGCCTAGTTCCGACCTTGTCTTTCTTAGAGGAATTAAGACTCGCGGGTAAGAGTTCGAGGTTGAGAACCTGATTATCGAGCTCAGGGCAAACGGACAAGGGAATTACATGGTCAACAGTCGCTTCCTGGCCGGTGAATTGCCCTAAGGTTATCGTTGCACTTTTCCCCCGCCGCATCTCGTTCATACCGTCTTTAGTGAGAAGGCCAAGTTCATGCGCAATCTTGAGATTATTTAAGAGGCCCCAACGGATGAAACTCGCGTATGGTGATCCGGCGGTCATGTTTATTTTAGCCGATGTATCCAATACAGATGCTGGTTCTTGGCCTTGTTTCTCGGCGTAGGCAAGCCAGTAAACGCATCTTTGTAATCGTGAATTCGCAGCTCTGGTTCCTTTAAGGCTGGACAGTCTTTTTGGATCGGTTTGGGCCGCGATAGCAATCGCGGAACTTGTTGAATCTGGTGTAACGACTGCCCCTTGCAGAAAAGTCGGAATTAATGCAAAGAAACAAAGAAAGATCGAGACTAGGCTCACAGTTTAAGATGGAGTTTTTCTGCAAACGAAGACTATCCAACAGGTAAGACCCATGATCAACAACACCAATGGCAATCCGTAAAAGAAAGTCGCAACAGTAACCTCGTCAGATATGAAAATATTAATAATTCCAAATGTCCATGAAACGAAAGCTATGGCTACTAGTCTGCTCCAAGTTGGGGTAATCTGTTTACGAGCAAGAAGATAAAAACCAAAAGATATAGAAACAACATTAGCAAGCCCCTGAAGCGCGGGAGGGACCGTTGTTTCCTGAGTAAGCATTGCGTAAATAAACCCGACAATAAAATTTCCCCCCAAGCTGCATAAAAAAACAAATGCTGCCCCTTTTAGAATTTCTTTAAATTCTGAATTCTTCGGCATAAAGCCCAAAACCTTAGTTAAGGGCATTGCGATGGAGCGTTTTGGAGAAAACGAACTAAAAAAACGCATATCACCTCTGACCCAGTAAAAAGTTCTGGGCATAAGAAAGATGGCGGCCTCAAGTGTTAAAACTAGAATCATGCCGCCGAAGTACCCCAATAGTTCCTTGCCCACAGGACCGTAACTATTACCTGCTGAAATAAGCCCACAAAAAGTGAATACTAATGCAGTTATTACTCCTATAACAATGCCAAGGCGCTCGAACTTGCTCATCTTTAATTCTTAAAAGAGGCTAAAACAGAAAAATAGGGGGTGGAACCCTATTTTTCACAACTGTTACCGCCAGCTAGTTCCGACAGTTCCGGTGAAGGGATTCACATTGCCGGAGTGCGACCAGTTATTCCCGCTGTAACCATCAGCTGATGTGCGGTAATGACCGGCCACATAACCTCCGTTGCTCCTTTGGTAGGAATTAACGTAAGTGTAGCTTTGTGCCTGGGCTTTGCCGAAGAATCCGGCGGTTAGTACTGCGAGGGTGATTATTGTTTTTTTCATGTTGTAATTCTCCTTTGTATTATATCGAAAACGCCGCAAGAGTTATTATAACCCTAATAGGCAAAGACTTACGACTCTCCCAACGCAAAACCTTGTGCTGGCACACAGGTCCCATTCGGTTTTAGGATATTATGCAAATGGCTGTAGTCCTTTCCCCTCGGATTGCTCAATCAAGAAAGAACGACTCATCCGAGGAACATCCAGATTACAAAAGCATTCAGGCCGGGCTACCGGAAGCGTGGGAACAAGGATTTAAAATTCTTTGGGGAGTTGGCCATGCTGCTTGTCACGGAGCTCTAAAAAACTGTCATGGAGTTGATGTAGATCTTATTGTTTCTGATGCTGTCACAGAGGTAATTCCAAAAGCAATGGAAGTTCCGTCTTGGGATGAGTTAAAAGCACTGACAGCAAGGGTTGCATGGTGCCGTGCAATTGATGCCGTTCGCAGAATGCAGGCTAAAAAGCACGGCGGTGGGCGACTAGATAGTCTTCAAGACCTTATATCCGAGCCAGCATCTCCAAAACATCAACAACCAGACGAGGACCTATATCATGCCGAGGTGTGGAGGGCCTATCGGGAATGCACAGGGCAGTTAAATCCGAAAGTCAGAGAAATTGTTGAGTATCGTTTGGTTGATCAGATGACTCAAAAGGAAATATCGGAAAAGGTAGGTACGCCACAAGGTACCGTAGGGGTGATGATTATGAAAACTCTAGAAAATATCCGTGAATGTCTGGAATCTCGGGGGTTTCGTCCTTCTGGGAGTTTAAAATGAAAGCAAACAAGAGTGGCGGCATGGGGGATGGAGATGCATCTAATGTGCAAGTAAAAGCATGGGAGGAGAAAATTCAGGCATTACTTTCAGGAGATCTTTCTGATGTGAAGAAAGAAGAAATTAAAGAAGATATCCAGAGAGATCCAGACTTTAAAAAATACATCCGGGAGTTGTCGAAAACAGAAGCGCAATTGGGGGTCTTTTTGGCGGAAGCTAGGTATTGTCAGGCGAATACCGTAGAGCCTCCGCTATGGGCTTTAGAGCGGCTGCGTGGAGCAATTGCAGGACTGGGGCGCAAAAACAAATTAGGAGCCCTACAATGGTTTCTTTCTTGTCTTACCATGCCCAGGTTAGCTCTGGTCGGCAGTGCCGCCGCCATTGTTTTAATTGCAGCAGTTATTTTGCCGTCAAAGTTCAATCAGTCATCACCGGTAGTGGCTCGAACACCGGGTGTTCAAGAAATCCTCAACTTGTCCCCGCAGATGTTCGTTGCTTCAGTCGGATCGCCAAATGTAACGCGTTCGGCAGAACGCGTAATTTACAGCCCTTCGGGTTTAACCGACCAAAGAGATCCTGTGGTCCTTTTGAACTCTTCAGAAATGCAGAAAGACCTTAAATTGGAAATTATCGCACCAGGAAGGCCTGAACTCATGCCATTGGAGGGGAGATTGCGTGGTAAATCGAGGCCCTTATCTGAGCTGGCTGATAAAAGTCTTAGCCTTCAGCCGGGTGAAATTTATCGTATACGAGCGCTATCTGGGACACAGATAGTTGCTGAGGAGACCTTTCGAATTAAAGCAGGGGCCATCCCTGGAATCTCTTCAGACCCATCTCATATAATTCAAGCAGCACTAGAGGCTGTGAATGATTCTCCGCCACGACCTGGCGATGCGGTTGTCTTTTTATCGAAGCTACCGAGAGATCTTGCCAGTGATCAGGCTGTAATCAGAATTCGCTACAAGGCAATGATGCAGTTAGGAGTTTTGGATGAAGCGGAGGATCTAAAATCAAGAATCCGCTAAAGAATGCCTCTAAAGGAGTTGTGCTCTTGGCAACTCTGTCGGCATTCTCATTAACGGCTGCTGAGGGGAATTCAGAGCCAGTTGGAAGGGAAGACGTAACAAATAAGCCATTTCTGGCTTATGAAGGACACGCTTTGAGCCAGGAACAGGCCACTAAAGTATACAACGATCTATTTTCATTTGTTGTAAATCAAAAAAACGATTGGTTTCAGGCGAATAGATTTGTTGAGCTTAGTGTCGCATACGCAGAAAAGAGTATAAGCATGGGCCTTGTTAACTATGCTTATAAAATACTTACTATTGCGCATGACGTAGTTATCACCTCAGTCATAAACAATCCTGGGTTAAGAGTGACAGACGGAGCCTTCATTATACCAGTATTGATGGCGAAATGTGCTATGGCAGAAACGGATGCTTTTGCTGGTTTTAAAGCAGCGACATTGGCGCGAGAGGAGGCCTTTTTATATCTAAAAAAGAACCAGGACTCTGACCCAGAAGCAGTGCGTCTTTTGATGAGACATCTCAAATGTATGGCCGGCAAGTACATGATGGAGCAAGCAGACATTCAGTCTGAAAGAGAGCAGCTTCTCAAGTGCCTTCCAGGAAGCGGAAAGCGGCAAGAACTAAGAAACGTCCTCACAAGAGAAAATATCAGAGAACTTGGAGAGCTCTATTTGTGGAAATACGACTATGAAAATGCTGATAGAGTGTTTTTTCTTGGCCAGTCAAAAGGAGATCCAATTGCTGCTTCCCATCGGGTTATATGTCTCATGTACAAGAATAAGTACCCAGATGCTGAGAAGTTAATAGCTGCCGGTTACAAATCGGGTGAATTCGACGCTTTTTTTAATTCGGCCATGGCTTTGTTAACATGGAACAAGGGTGCCAAGGACTTTGGTGGTGCAAAACAAAACATAAACACAATTCAACGCATTCTCGATATAAACAAAACCGCTGATGCTAAGTATACAACGGCCAAAGATGCAGGAGGAGTTCATCTGCTTCATCAGTGGTATTTGTCTTTGGAGAAGATGAAAATCTACGCAACCGAAAAAAACCAAAAAGAGGCAAAGATAGAAGCGTCGCTATTGAACAACATCATGCTTCTTTGGACATCAAGAGCTATGTCTTCAACCTTTGAAAAAGAACGTCTGCGATATCGCCAGATTATCGAATCAACACCGTTTGATATTGGATATATGACGGGCCAAACAAAACTACTAGCTGATAACCTTGCTTTATATAAAGGGTTAGTTGCTGATTCAATGCTGCGTAAAAACCCAGAAATAAATCCCAAGCCATTTCTAGACAAAGGGTATCCGCCTGATCTTGCGTTGGACCTAGCACGGCTTGAGGGTAATGTAATGGAGTCGAAGCCAGAGTTTCTTGATGTAATAGATTCCCAGGCAATCTTAAGAAGTCTTCCTCAAGAAAGTATCTTAGTGGACTTCGCTAAATGTAGTGGCCTTAACGATCGTGCTTTTAATGAGGAAGAATATGTTGCTGTGATTTATGATAAGACAAAAAAACAAAATATTAGAACTGTAAAAATAGGAAATGCTAAACAAATTGACGCTAGGGTTGCTGAGCTTCTGGCCCTAGTAGAGTCTCCTGCTGAAGATCCCAAACTCAAAGAAGTAGCCTCTAGTTTATATGTCAACATTGTGTCCCCTTGGCTTATGTCAAACGAGTATGCCGGAAGAGAGATAGTTGTATGCCCTGACAGTTCGCTGTCGTTTGTTAACTTTGCAGCTCTTCCTGATGCGCAAGGTGTTTTTTTGGGGGAAAAAGCTTCGATTACCTATATTTCGGCTTCTCGTGATCTCGTGCCGAAAACGGCTTTGAGGACAACCAGAAGAGGTGATGGAAAAATCCAGGCGAGAGTGTTTGTAGATCCCGATTACAAGGCACCTTGGACAGCAAGGATTAAAGCTCTTTTTGTATCAAGGAGAAATGCCGTGCTTCATCCTCTCCCACAATCCCGACTTGAGGCAGGTGCTGTTGCGCGATCATTCCAGGGGAAGCAAAAAGAGATTGAAACCTTCGTGGGGATGGAAGCTACAGAAGAAAACGTTAGGGACTCCCAGGAATGTTCTCTTATTCATATGGGGACCCATGGTTTCTACAATAATCAGGCAACAGAAAACCCGATGCGATCAAATGGCCTCGCTTTCACAGGCGCTTATGAAAGCATTAAAAAGAACTCCACGGGTGAGTATATGGATAATCCGCATGATGGAATTCTCACGGCTGAAGAAATCTCTCGAATGGACTTAAGCTCCTGCTGGTTAGTTAGCGTATCTGCTTGTCAATCTGGAATGGGGCGATCGCACGAAGGAGAAGGTGTTCTGGGAATTCGACGAGGATTTAATCAGGCTGGAGTTGCTAACCTATTACTTTGTCTTTGGCCAGTCGGTGATAGGGAGGCGCGGATCTTTATTGAGCAGTTTTATCAGCACCTTGGAGAAGGTGTTGCGATCAAAAAAGCCTACTCACAAACAATGACAGAGCTTTTACGCAAAGCTGCTGATGAAAAAGGAATTGCCTATGCGATTCGAGCAGTAGGGCCGTTTGTAATGAACTCAGTCTGCAAGCCGCTATCCAACAACTAGAAACAGAAGAACTAAATATTCATAATAAAAGTAATCACGAATCCGATATGGATTAGTGAGCACGATTATCTCCCTAGTTGACCTACTTCTCCGATGTCCGGAGGAGATGGCGTCACGCACCCCCACAGTATTCCAAGGCTGCCTCGTGCTGGCACTTCTTCTGGCCGGAACCACTTTTTGGGGCTGCATGCGTTCCATTAGGCTTTGGAATCAAACTTACCCGATTCCTTGGTGGTCTTATCTTGCGGCGACTTTTGCTTCATTGGTCATCTTTAGTGGCACAATTCTTTTACCTAGCTCCGGCCTGATTAAAGATGCAGCTGTCTCTCTAATAGAGGATTGGTCTAAGCACCTTCCGCATGACCGTCGCTGGACGGACGAAACCTTCAAGGAGGCTAAACGGCAGGTCGTGAAGTTGGGGCTCGAGGAGCCGGCCAGCTATCAGAAGGAAACAATTCCAGTTAGTCATGAGGAGTCCCGCAAAGCTGCGGCGAGAACCTATGCTCAGGCAGCAGTAGCTCATTTCCGAGAGCACAATCCACTTCTAAGCAAGCTGTTAAGTCCCAAAGCCAATCCGACCGAGCAGGAAATATATGAAGACGTACGCGTATTCTTTGAGAAAAACCCTGGGAAAAAGTACGGTGTCGAACAAGCCATCGACCTTGCGTCTGAGAATCTTCGGCAGGACCTTCAAAGGCAGGCCCCGAAGGTTGTGGTCTACGCACGGGCTCTCGTGACTATGGGCGTTCTAGTCCTGATCGCCATTCCATTTGGACTTGTGGGTATGAACGCATATCGCGACATCCGCATTCACCAATAAAAGGAGGCCAATATGTCAGGAAATCATCTCGTTATCGGACTCGGAGGTACTGGGGGAAAGATCATCCGCGCCCTTCGAAAACAAGTTTATACCATGCATCGGGAAGTCGAGCCATCAGGATTGCCATTGCGTTGCCTCTATGTCGATTCGGATGACCGCCTTATGAGACAGGAAGACCACACCTGGCGTGTTTTGGGTCGGAGTGTTCAGTTGGACAATGACAGTAGGCTAATTATCTCGGACGCGAATCTTAAGGCCGCCTTAGAAAACCTAGGGGATTATCCAGGAATTAAGCCATGGATCGGCCGAGTCGATGAATGGAAAGATATTCTAAATGCAATGCAGGGCGGAAAGATCTTTGGTGGTCAGAAACGCCGGCTGGGCAGGTTCTTGTTTGCGATGTCTGCCCGGCGCTTTGTTGAATCGGTTCAAAAACATGTCAATGCCTTAACCAATGGGGGGGAGGTGCGCACAACTTTCCACGTGGTTTGCGGCCTTGCTGGTGGAACTGGCAGCGGAAGTGTCGTCGACGCCTGTGCTCAATTGCGCAGGGTATTCAATCAGTCGCATCACCGGATATTTATCTATGCCTTGCTGCCTGATCGTTATCCACCCCCCGGCTGGGCGAAGCAGAACTACCACGCCAACGGGTATGCGGCCTTGCTCGAATTGAACGCCATGAGCGCTGGAGAGCTGAACCCCCATGACGTGACAGGAGAACCTTTAAGTCTGAGGCGGAGGAAACAGTCAACGGCCGCCTCAGTTTACAAGATCCATTTACAGCCTGTTACGTCTTCACCAATGAGAACGAGGCTGGGTTCAAGGTGGATGTGGACACCACGCTGCCCGACGTCGTCGCTTCGTACCTTTATCACAAGATTGCTACTGCATCGGAAGTGAACCTAGAGAGCCTTGATAGGGCAGAAGCGTTCGAGAATGCCGACGAGTTGGCAAAACCGGAAGACTTTCCCGGTCAAAGACACAGCAAGAAAAGCCGGAGGTTCTTTACCTTCGGAATCAAGCAGGTGGCTTATCCAGAGGAAGAAATTAGGGAATACATTACATACGGATTCGCCCGGCAGTCTCTACTCCAGCTACGGTACAACCAGTGGTTGGAGGATGGTGGTTACGCCGACACTCCTGCCGCAAAAGATTTCCAGGAATTTGTCAAAAGTGATGCAAACCTGAACCGCTGGCGACTAAGCGACGAGCATCTGCTCCTTGCCAAGGGCATTCTCCCAGACGAGGCCAGAAACGCAAAGTGGCTGACACCCCACGCGGAGTGGCTCTCAGCAAAAGAAACCTACCTCGATCACGTCCGCCAAACTGCCCAGCCAGAACGCTGGATGGGGGAGTTGACCAAGCTGTTTGACTTACGGTTCCGTGAACAGTATCGCGGCCAAGGAGTTGAGAACTTCTTTGCGGCCAAACGAAATTCCCGCAGTGATCATATCCGGGAAATTAAAAACGGCCTGGAGGCAGAGTTCTTCAATGATTGGATCAATGGGACCAGATCACTAAATGATACCGCCCGCTTACTTCAGGTTCTACGGCAGAGTCTTCAGAGTAGGCTCGAAGCTTTTTCTCCGAAAAGCACTCGGCTTCGGGAACAGGCGGAGGCCTCCTTGCGGAAAGCCGGAGAAAACGACAAGGAATGGGTTAAGGTCGGTGCCTTAAGCGAATTCTTCGGCAAGCGAAAGAGGCTTTTGGTAGCTAAAGCCCAGAACCTACAGCTTCATTATCTTGCTAAAACCCAAGTTCTAGCTCTGGACTTTACCGAACAGCTAATTAAAGACCTCATCAGGGAGATTGCTGATCTTCAGGGATTGGTTGAGTCGTGTGAAACGAATCTACAGACGACGCTTGATGAGGCGAACGCTCTTAGAGAGGCGCGCTGTCGGGATGTAGGTCTAGAGGATTTAAGCGGACATGTAGTTCGTTTTTATGAGCCGGAGAAAATCCGCAAAGTAGCTCGACGGTTAGAACTTGATAGAGACATTCAAACAACTCAGACCCAGCGGGTCAGGACAGAAATATCATCACGGCTTGGGTCCCAGCGGGGCTTTGGCAGGTTACGCGACCGCTTGCCATCGGGAGAGCTACTTGCGCTATTGGAGCAGGCATGTGAATCCTCTGTACTCGACGCCCATGACAAGTTGCTGGGCTCTGCGGACGGAGCGGAGCGACTCTTTGGGATTTCCGTCCTAGATAAAATCCAAGATCGATATGGTAGTGATCCAGACGGCCTTTCCAACTACATCCATAAGGTCGTAGCAAAATCTGAGGTATACGCGACGTTCGATCTGCAGGAAGAGGGTCGTGACTTTCCAGGTTCACGCACTGACAAGTACGGTCGCCGCTATTACCGGGAAAGCATCATCATTGTGCCGGAAAGCACACGAAGCCCCGAGTTTGCCGATCGGGTTCGGCAGACCTTTAAGGCGGCGGCCCGCGAAGGTGTGGAATCCAAAGTGGTAGATCACCCCACCCGTCGTCACGAGATTGTCTTACTCAACTTTGTTAGTCCCTTTCCTCTTCGCTTTCTTAAGCCGATTTCTCACCTCGCCGAGGAGTATGCCCGCCGAACGGATGGAGCGGAACGCGCCCGGGCTCTGCTGGAGCTGCATATTGAGAACTGGGTGGATGGTGTCGCACCCTCCCTTTTTCCGCCAACCAAGGAGGAATTACAAGAGGAGGCACTGCCCTATATTCTGCTGGGCAAAGCCGCTGGGATATTTGAAGAAGATCGCGACTCCGATGGAAAGCGGCGGGGGCTGATGCTTGTGGAGCGGGCGGCAGACGGAACCATCCGGGAGTCTGACACTCTCGGGGAGGATCTTCTTTCCTGTGCTGACAATCTGGATGCGACCCGGGCTGACAAAGTTCGCAAACTCATTGGCAAGGCCTTGAAGGGAATTAAGCCAAAGAGCACGGCCTTGCGCCAAGCCTTACAAGCCGACCTTGAGGAGATTCGCATCAAACTGGGTGGAGCCAGCACAGGATATCGGAGGTTTGTCCGTGCGGTAAGCCGCGCTGCCAAGCTCCTCGACGAATGAGAAGTAAACCGTGGCTACCTACCGTTGTGTTCAGTTCGGAATCTGCCCCTGCGCTGATTCCCGCCAAAACCTGCGGTTTCTTTCAAAGCAAACAGCGGCTTGCCCGGATTGCGGGGACACAAACCTTGCAAAATTCAGGAGCCGAATGCCGCGCTGGAAACCGCTACTCGCAGGCTTTTCATTCCTTACGGCCGTGTCCCTTCTTGCACTGGCCAGTTTCGAGGGATTTCGAGGTGATCTTGCTGGACGTGGTTGGAAATCAATCCCCGAGCGAAAACGGGCAAGCATCATACAGGACGGTTCAATTGAATCTCAGTGGGGCCGACCGTACCAAAGCCGGCCGATTACATGGTGGGATAGGGCTTTTGCCCTGCCTTCAGGGGAGAGCCTTCGGCATCAACTTGAAGAGCTACTACCCGATGGAGTCACGCTTGTCTCACTTGAGGCGTTGCACCGGATGGAGGGCAGGTATCTCGGCGGGATATACAGGGCCACAGTCAGCGTATCACAGCCGATCTTTGAGGTTCCAGTGAAGGTGGCCTCAACACCTTCGTGGGTTCCTAAGGATGCAAAAGAGCTATTTGGCCTCTTACCGATGGCCCCCGACCTTCCCCCAGGACATACGTACGGAAAAAAAATCAGAGAAATATCCCCAGTGGCTGCAAAGGTCGCTTTTGAATGGAAAATTACGAGGCTGGAAAGAATTAGGGGAGCATGGTGTGCCACGCAGTGGCTTGCTTTTCCGATAGAGAACCGGAGGTGGAGGCAATGAGTGCAGCCACGAAAATGTTCTGTGCCAGAACAATTATTCCACTGCTTACTGGAGCTCTTCCTTTGCATGCGATCGAACCAACAGTAGTTAAATCTGACCGCCAGATATCCGCAGCAAAAGATTCAGAGGCCTCGACCATAAAAGCCTTTCGTTCTCGTCTTGACCAAATCGACTCAGAAGTGAGGGCGTACCGAGAGTTGGAGGTTCAGCAACTTCCTGCATTTTCCGACTACGTTGCAGAAGATTCGAGTCAGTTTGTAGGCTCAGGAATACCAACGACGATGGTAACTGGAGCTATGGCTGGAGCGACGGTTGGTGCAGCCGCAAGTCCCAACAATCCAGGAGCCGGAGCGGGTATTGGAGTGGCTGTGGGAGGATTGGGGGGGCTGGTGATTGCCCTAATTGCACAAGAAATGCGAAACGCCGAGATGCGTAAAATCGGCGAGGAAAACAAACGAAGAATTCAGACTGAAAGGAATGCCATGAGTAAGGATGTGGAGATAAAAGTTGGGGCGTTCCGACAGCAGAGACTTATTGAGTACCGGGCTGAACTCCAAGAGGCAGCAGCAGCCCATCTGGTGAGAATTCAGGAGATCCCATAATGAAAACATGTAAATGTACCAACTTCGGAATGTGCGAAAAGGCTGACAGTAGCGAGCTGATTAAGATTGAAGAGAATCAGCCACTGATTTGTCCTGAGTCTGGATGTGGAGCTCAATTAATTCTTGTCCAACAAGGGCTCAATCCTGAAAAGAAAAAGATTCTGATGGCGGCCGCACCAGTCGCAATACTGGCACTTCTCGCTTTGCTATGGCCCCATTCATCGGCTCAAAACGAAGAAACTGTTGAGCCAACACTAGTCCTTTCTGACGCTCCGACACCCGTCAGCACTGCTACCCCTGAAGCCTCGTCACCGAATCAAACCCCGCCCACACCTCCGATAGAGTCTGGTGAATTTGAAAAAATCGGGAGTGTTTATTTTAATCAAGATGAATCAGAAATCGACGTAGAGGGGGTTCAAACGATGGAATATATTGTTGGTCGGCTTCGGTCGGGTGATTTTGGCAGCGATCCCACTATCCTGATTATTGGAACCACAAGCTCAGAGGGAACTACCGAGCACAACACTCAACTCGCTGATGCTCGAGCTAAGAAGGTAGCAACAGAACTAAAGGAAAAAGGGTTTTATAAAGTATCGCACACCAGCAGTCCTGAAGTAGGTGGAGCAGAAAGGGACCCCGATCCAAATAATCCACGCAACAACCGGCGTGCAGAAATACATGTAAAACGCAGCTAAGCAAAAACGCTAATAAGATCGAAAACTGGAAGGCCGAAGAAAGGAAAAAATGAAGCAAGCATTAAACAAGATAGTTAAACTGATTGAATATTGGGCTGATAACCCAACCTGTAAGCATGAAGATGTTCTGACTGATATCCTTAATACAGCCTTAAAGGCGCTTAAGAAATGAGGAATGGTCGAAATGAGGACTTTGAGAAAATATCGAAGCTTAATTTCAAGCTATATGGCTGACTGGTGAAGGCTATGACCTTCCTGATCTTTCTTTTGGGGCTCTTTATAGCGGGAACATCAATGGCTGTTGTTCCTTTTGAAAACCTTGAACATTCCGATGGTGCTTGGAGGTTGCGAGGGGCTAGCAATCAATTTACAGGTGAAGCATCTTGGGTTCCGCCAGGCGGAAAAACTCCGGTAATCATTCGCTTTAGGAACGGAGTAAAAAGCGATAACAAACCATCAGGTGAAGGAACAAAACCTTTTGAGGGGAAAGCTTCTTCGTCCAATGCATTATCGGCAGGTGAGACCAACCATTTATTAGAACAAAATATCTTATCCAAAAAGCCGTCAAAAACTGGTCAAACACTAAAAGCGACTAGCCGTACAGGTAATACGGCTTACTTGGTTGGCAAGGGTGAATCTGTCGAGATTGACCTAGAATCTGAGGCACCTGCTGGGCAGTTGGTATCATACCGAGTTGTCACATTACCAAAACTGGGAAAACTTAGCATCTTAGAGAATGGTAAACTGGTATATACGCCCTTTCTTAACACAAAGGGTGAGGACAGCGTTGGCTTTCTTGTAAGTGATTCATCCGGCAAAACATCAGGGGGGCTGATTAGTCTAATGGTAGGCGTAAAGCCAGTAACACGAGACACCTCGATATTTATAGTAATTGATTCGTCATTATCTATGGCAGCAACTGCAAGCGATCTTTATGCTCTCAAGAATAACGAACTCCGTGAGTCTCTTACGCAGTTTTATGGCTCCAAAGAGATCTACGAAAATAAGGTTCGAGTTATAGCTTCTGCATCAGAGCGTACCTTTGCTTTTCTTAATGCAAGCTTTCCATCCACCGGATTGATATCCGGCATATTTGGCGGGGGAATGACTGCCCCGGCTCCTGGAAAGGAATGTGTTGTGATTGTTTTCCAAGACGAAGCTCATCCTGATTACCATAATCCGTACGGGCTTTATTCTGTAAAGGATCCAGACGGGTGGATTAGGCCACATATGGTCATGAATATTCCTGGGACAATATGGGCTGCTGGGCCTGTTGACCAAAACGCATTACCCGTTGATATCATCAATCTGAGGCGATCTCTTTCTAGTGGCTATTTTAAAAGGTACTGCGGGATAGTAATGGCTCTATACAGTCCTGAATTTCCTGCCTTCTCTAGGTTCGTCGATGCTGTTTTTCGTGGAGAAGGACCTTTTTCGTCAAAAGGTTATAACCTTAAGGAATATGCTTCAGGGGAAGATCCTAAGCTCAGGCTTGTGCCGAATCTTCCTCATGCGGCGGGTTCTAGATATTACTTTGAGAGGCTTCGAGTTGCGGCGATGGAGGCCGGCTTGGCAATTCCAAGCGTGCTGAATGCAGCAGATTCAGATGGGAGTAAGACTCCGCAGACGCAAAAAAACAAAAATAGAGAAGGATGGAGCTCCAGGGGTTAAGAATGAATGCGAGTAACTGGCTTGATGAATCTCGTGATACATTGGATCTTGATAAAACTCGTTCTTATCAGAGTCAGAACGGATTCTGCTGGTGGGCAAATACAATTCGCACAGAAGTAGTATCCTTCAAAACAGCGCAAGGAAGCCAAGGTTGTCGAATCTCTAGCAACATGTGGAAAGGTTACGCAGGGGATGGACAGGAGAACGACCTGATTAACTCCTTGATGCGTAATGCCACTCTTTCTGCTCCAACAAGATGTGAGCTAGAGCCAGCGCGAATTCGTTTAGTTACTGCATTTCCGCTAGATGATGAAAAAAGCGGATGGATCTCCGGGTTTGTCTCACTCCTAGCCGCACAACAAAACGCTGAAGCTAGCCGCTGGAGTGCCCTAATTCAGGACTGGAAAAGGGATGTGTCTGCGCCATTTAATACAGGTTTATGTGCCCCGAGTCCTTTTGAGCAAATCGAAGCGGACCTTCTTAACGGCATTGGGAAAAGAGCGAGTCTGTATGCTGGTGAGCTTGAGACTATCTCAGAGCAGCTGCATGGGGAGGGAGTACATAATGTAAAAACCGGCTCTTCAGGGCTCTGTGCTGCACTAAGAATTGGAGATCAGACCGGACTCTTTAGGATGTTGGTGCGCCAACCTCATGCAAGGCTGGGAAACGGGCTTTTTGTAATGCTTACTGTACCTGTTGAGGGGGACGCATCCCTAGCCTTGCGTTTAAACCAACTTGAATTATCTGTTGAATCACCAGTACTGGGCCCTGGTAGCTGGTGTGCGGGGGAGGTCGGTCTAACCCATATTAGCTTTTATCCAAATGCGTTTTATCGTCCCGGGATCGAGTCATGGATAACTGACTGGTCAATAAAAAGGGCTGCGTGGGTTGCATCTACCCTTAACCTGGGCT
>Ga0214923_10005414_pt1 | contig 14845 bp, 11 predicted proteins | sample LL1510_MetaG_FD_177993 | JGI IMG/M metagenome (GOLD analysis project Ga0214923, IMG submission 177993) | Freshwater microbial communities from Lake Lanier, Atlanta, Georgia, United States - LL-1510 | ecosystem: Environmental > Aquatic > Freshwater > Lake | place: USA: Georgia | collected... | reverse complement strand
ACGCCGACGTGATTCTTCCGCCGCCGTCGCATCTGTATCGCAGTCACTACGACCTGGCATTGCTCAACTTTGGGTTGCGCAGCGTCGCCAATTACAGCGAGCCCGTGTTCGAGTTGCCGCCGGGTGTGCCTGACGAATGGGAGATTCTCGCGCGGCTCGCCGCGATTGCACAGGGTCTCGGGCCTGATGCCGACCCGGCGACCGTCGACGACGTCACGATTCGCTCACTTATCGACTCGGCGGTGCGCGACGAGTCGTGTGTCATTCACGGTCGCAGCGCCGACGAGATTTATGAGGCGCTCTCGGGCTCGGCGAACGGGTCGTTGCGGGGGCCCGACCGCATTCTTGATTTGCTGCTGCGCATCGGACCATTCGGCGACGGCTTCGGGGCCAACTCCGGTGGGGTGAGCGTCGCTCTACTCAAGCAACACCCGCACGGCATTGACTACGGGGCGTTGCGGCCGCGCGTTCCCGAGGTCTTGCGCACCCCGAGCGGCAAGATCGAACTCGCCCCGGCGGAATTGCTCGCCGACCTGCCGCGTTTGCGTGCCTCGCTGACCGCCGACCCTGACGCCCTGTTGCTCGTCGGTCGTCGGCACCTGCGATCGAACAATTCGTGGATGCACAACATTCGTGTCTTGGTCAAGGGCAAGCCGCGCTGCACGCTGCAGATGCATCCGCTCGATGCCGCCCGACTCGGCGTGGCTGATGGTGCTCCCGTGCGCGTGACCAGTCGAGTCGGCAGTGTCGTCGCGCCAGTCGAAATCACCGAAGACATTCGCGAACGTGTCGTGAGTTTGCCGCATGGCTTTGGTCACGGTGTGCGCGGCACGCGATTGTCGGTCGCACACGAGGTCGGGGGAGTCAACTCGAACGTGCTCACCGATCATGAGGCGATTGATCCGCTGTCGGGCAATGCAGTGCTGAACGGCATTCCGGTCGCTGTTGCGGTCGCGTAACTTTTTCGTCGCCGAGCTCGAAAGTGTCGCCACAAAGCGACTCACACCCCTGTAGGCTGTCGCTACCGGTTGTGGGCGGAACCAACAATTCGGGCTGATTCCTACCATCCCTAGTGGTTTCGGGCTGAACCACTAAGGTTGGCAGTCCCCCAAGCAAGAGTCCACCGTCAACGCGTCCCCGTCAACTAGAACAAGTCCCCACCAACAACGAAAGGCAATGCAATGTCCATCGCACCCGAGCGTCTCTCGATCGGTATCCAACGTCACTTCACGCAACCCGATGTTCACCCGTACGACACCATCACGTGGGAAAAGCGTGACGCACGCATCGCCAACTGGAAGACCGGCAGCGTCGCCTTCGAACAGCTTGGCGTTGAGTTCCCCGAGTCGTGGTCGCTGAATGCGACCAACATCGTTGCGCAGAAGTATTTCCGCGGCACTCTCGGTACATCAGAGCGCGAAACATCATTGCGTCAGGTCATTGACCGTGTCGCCGACACCATCACCAACTGGGGCATACAGGGCGGATACTTCGTCGACGACGAAGAAGCCGAGGCGTTTCGCAATGAGTTGAAGTTCATCCTCGTCACCCAGCGCGCGGCCTTCAACAGCCCGGTGTGGTTCAACATCGGCGTGAAGGGCGTGCCGCAGCAGGCGAGTGCGTGCTTCATCTTGTCGGTCGAAGACACGATGGACGGCATTCTCAACTGGTATCGCGAAGAAGGAATCATCTTCAAGGGCGGTTCGGGTTCGGGCATCAACCTGTCGGCGATTCGCAGCAGCGCCGAGACGCTGAAGGGTGGCGGCACGGCCTCGGGCCCAGTGTCATTCATGCGTGGCGCCGATGCCTCGGCGGGCACCATCAAGTCGGGTGGCAAGACTCGCCGCGCCGCAAAGATGGTGATTCTCAACGTCGATCACCCCGACATCGAAGAGTTCATCTGGTGCAAGTCGCGCGAAGAAAAGAAGGCGCGTGCGCTCGCGGCTGCTGGCTTCGACATGGACCTCGACGGCGCCGACTCGTTCTCGGTGCAGTACCAGAACGCCAACAACTCGGTGCGCGTCACCGACGAGTTCATGCAAGCCGTCAAAGAAGACCGCGATTGGGACCTGAAGGCCGTCAAAGACGGTCGCACGATTCGCACCATGAAGGCCCGCGACCTCTGGCGCCAGATCGCCACCGCGTCGTGGGAATGTGCTGATCCGGGTCTGCAGTTCGACACCACCATCAACAAGTGGCACACCGCACACGCCGCGGGCCGAATCAACGGCTCGAACCCCTGCAGCGAATACATGCACATCGACAACTCGGCGTGCAACCTCGCATCCATCAACTTGCTCAAGTATCTGAACGACGACGACACGTTCGACGTCGAGGCCTACCGCCACACGATCGAGGTCGTGTTCACCGCGCAAGAAATCCTTGTTGGTAACGCCGACTACCCGACCGAGAAGATTGCGGAAAACAGCCGCCTCTTCCGTCAGCTTGGTCTCGGCTATGCCAACATCGGCGCGTTGTTGATGGCACTCGGCATGCCATATGACTCTGAAGGTGGTCGTGCGTGGGCCGCAGTGCTCACCTCGATGATGACCGGTCACGCCTACGCAACGAGCGCCCGCATCGCGAGCCGCATGGGACCCTTCGCTGGCTTCACCGCCAACGAGCGCTACATGCTCAACGTCTTGCGCATGCACCGCGACGCCGACAAAGAAATCGACAACACCGACGTGGTGCAGCACGACTTGGTCGACGCCGCAACTGCATCGTGGGCTGCTGCCGTGCGTGACGGTGAGGAATACGGCGTGCGCAACAGCCAGGCCTCGGTGCTCGCGCCAACCGGCACCATCGGTTTGATGATGGACTGCGACACCACCGGCATCGAGCCTGACCTCGGTCTGGTGAAGTTCAAGAAGCTGGTCGGCGGTGGCAACATGACCATCGTCAACCAGACGGTGCCGCGCGCATTGGCAAAACTCGGCTACGAGAAGCCGGTTGCCGATCGCATCGTGCAGTACATCGATGTCAACAAGACGATCGTCGGTTCTCCCGACTTGCGTGACGAGCACCTCGCGGCGTTCGCCTGCTCGATGGGTGACAACGTCATTCATTACGAGGGCCACGTGCGCATGATGGGCGCGGTCCAGCCGTTCTTGTCGGGTGCGATTTCAAAGACCGTCAACATGCCTGAACAGGCGACGATCGAAGAGATTGAGAAGATCCACATGTTGTCGTGGGAGCTCGGCTTGAAGGCCGTGGCGATCTATCGCGACAACTGCAAGGTCGGTCAGCCGCTCTCGACGATGAAGAAAGACGACGACAAGAAAGATGCCGATGCCGTCACGACTGCCGCCGAGCGCGTGGTCGAGCGCACCGTCGAGCGCATAGTCAGTCAGCCGGTGCGCCAGAAGCTGCCGCGTTCACGTCGTGGTCGCACGTTCGAGTTCCGCGTCGCTGATTGCAAAGGCTTTGCCAACGTCGGCGAATACGAAGACGGTCGCCCCGGCGAAATCTTCCTCACGGTCTCGAAGCAGGGTTCGACGCTCGCAGGCATCATGGACTCGTTCGCCAAGAGCGTGTCGTACGGCCTGCAATACGGTGTGCCGTTGCACGCGTTCGTCGAGGCGTTCATCAACACGCGCTTCGAACCCGCCGGCATGACCGACGACCCAGACATTCGCATGGCGTCGTCGATCATCGATTATCTGTTCCGCCGTCTCGCCGTCGAGTACATGACGCCGGCCGAGCGCGCCGAACTGGGCATCTTTACTCGCGCCGAGCGCATGCAACCCACGTTGCCCGGTGTCGAAGAGACTGCCGTCGAAACCTCGCAGGGCACCGACGTGTTCGCCGACCCGAAGACCATTCCGTCGGTCGAACAACTCACGGCGAGCATGGCCGCGGGCGTGTTCAACCACAGCGATGGCAAGGCGGCTGGCACCGGAGCAATCTGCTCATCGTGCGGTTCATCGAACATGCGTCGCGCCGGAGCGTGCTACGTGTGCGGCGACTGCGGCTCAACGAGCGGCTGTTCCTGACAACGCGCGCGGCTAGACCCGCGCCTGACAACATTCGCGCGGCTTGACCCGCGCGTGTAAACATGGTGACCATGTCGTTCGGGCGCTACGGCCTCGGCTTGTGGCGCTTCACCACTGAGTCGCTTTCCGACGCCGCGCGTCTTGTCTCGACTGCGGTCGACCACGGCATCACCCTGCTCGACAACGCGGCGGTCTACGGCGGCAACTGGGGCGGTCGAGGTTTCGGTGCGGCCGAAGAACTGCTTGGTGCCGTTCTTGCGCAGTCACCAGCGTTGCGCGATCGCGTGTGTGTAGCGACCAAGGGTGGCATCACGCCGGGGATTCCTTACGACCAAAGCCCGGTTACGTTGCGACGTGAGTGCGAAGACTCGCTTCGCCGTCTGCGCATCGAACGCATCGACTTGTACCAAATTCATCGGCCTGACGTGTTTGCTCACCCGCGCGAGACCGCCGAGACGCTCATGGCCTTGCGTCGTGAAGGAAAAATCGACCGCATCGGTGTCTCGAACTTCACGCCAGCCCAGCACGAGGCACTCGCCGCCCATCTCGAGGTGCCGATTGAGACCACTCAGCCCGAGTATTCAGCCGCCGCACTCGGCCCGCTGCGTGACGGCACGTTCGACCTGTGCATGCGCGACGGGGTGATTCCCCTGGCGTGGAGCCCGCTCGCAGGCGGTCGCTTGGTGACAGGGCAGAACGTGCGCCCTGACTTGCTCGCCGTGCTCGACGAGATCGCTGCAGCTCACGGCACTACCCGCGAACAGGTGGCCTACGCGTTCGTGTTGTCTCACCCCGCCAAGCCTGTGGTGTTGCTTGGCACGCAGAAACCCGAGCGTCTCGTCGCAGCGGTCTCGTCGCCCGTGCAGAGCCTTCAGCGCAGCGAGTTGTATCGCATCGTGGCTGCATCAGAGGGTCGCCCGCTGCCGTGATCACAGCCCGTCGCGCACGACGCCTCTCGTGACCGAATACGCCTGGTTCGGCGCGCTCTGCGACGACGACTACGAGTTTCTCGGGGTGCCTGACCCCGAGCTTCGTTCGTCGTGGGCTCACTGTCGTGACATCGTCTTGCGCGCCGAGCAAAACGGCTTTGACAATGTGCTTCTGCCGTCGGGCTACTCACTCGGCATCGATGCCACCGCCTTCGCCTCAGCTATCGCCGTTGAGACCACGCGAATCAAACTGTTGCTCGCGGTTCGACTCGGCGAACTCGTCGTACCGCAACTTGCCCGCCAGATCGCCACGCTGCAGCAGATTGCTGGTGGGCGCCTCGTGATCAACGCGATTTCATCTGACGTGCCCGGCGAAATGATGTCGAGTGAAGATCGCTATCAGCGCACGGCTGAAGCCATCACCGTCTTGCGCTCGCTGTTGCGCGGCGAGCGCGCCGACTTCGACGGCAAGTTCGTGACGGCGCATCTCGACCCGCCACGCATCGCGGTCGAACAGCCGCATGACCCAGTCGTCTACTTCGGCGGTCTCTCTGAGGCGGCCCGTGATTGCGCCGCCCAATCAAGCGACGTGTATCTCATGTGGCCCGACACCACCGCACAGATGACCGATGTAATGCGCGAGATGAATCAACGTGCCGGCGGTTACGGTCGCACGTTGCGCTACGGCTGGCGCAGCCATGTGATCGTGCGAGAAACCGAGAGCGAAGCGCGCGCCGCTGCCGAAGCCTTGTTGTCGCGCCTTGACGCGCAGACGGGCTCGGCTATTCGCTCCAAGTCGCTCGACTCAGCGTCTGCAGGTGTCGCTCGTCAAAGCGAGTTGCGCGAGTCCGCCGATGCCGATGGCTATCTCGAGCGTCATCTTTGGACTGGTGTCGGTCGAGCACGCAGCGGTGCCGGAATCGCGATCGTTGGCGACCCCGACCAAGTGGCGGGCAAACTGCGTGAGATTCGTGACGCCGGCGTCGACACGTTCATCCTCTCTGGCTACCCACATCTCGCTGAATGCGACCTCGTCGCCCGCTACGTGCTGCCCAAGTTGCGCTAGAACTAACGCCCGCAATTCAGATGGTCTGAGCCGCATCTATAGGTTCGCCTTAGCCTGAAAGAAGAAGGGCTTCATGAAGATCTCCGTTTTTGGCGCTGGCTACGTCGGTCTCGTGACTGCGGCGTGTTTCGCTGAGGTCGGTCACCATGTCGTTTGTTGCGACAAAGATGCAATGAAAATTGATTCACTGCGCACCGGCAAGGTTCCATTCTTTGAGCCTGGCCTCAGTGAACTCGTCACCAGTGGCGTGAAGGGTGGTCGGCTCGAGTTCACGAGCGACGTCGCCGTGGCGACTGCCAGTGCCCGCGTCGCAGTGTTGGCGGTCGGTACTCCGTCCAATGATGATGGCTCCACCGACTTGCGTCAGATTCACGCCGCTGCGCGAGAAATCCGCGGTCACGTGCACCAACCATTGACTGTGCTCGTAAAGAGCACGGTGCCGGTCGGCACGAACGCCATGCTGTCCGCGATATTCGCGGGTAAGTCGGTGAACGTGGTCTCAAACCCGGAGTTTCTCCGCGAGGGCTCGGCGGTCGCCGACGGACTCAAGCCTGATCGCATCATTGTCGGCGCTCGCACCAATGCCGATCGCGAACTGATCCGTGAGCTCTACGAACCGTTCGCGCGCAACCACGAAAAACTCATGTTCATGACGCCCGAATCGGCAGAACTCGTCAAGTACGGCGCTAACTCGATGCTCGCGACCCGCATCTCGTTTATGAACGAACTGGCGGAATACGCCTCGCGCATCGGCGCCGACATCGAGGATGTCCGTCGCGGCATGGGTGCCGACCCGCGCATTGGCTCGAGCTACTTGTATCCGGGCATCGGCTTTGGTGGCAGCTGCTTTCCCAAAGACCTACGGTCGCTCGAACATCAATTGCTCGAGCACCAGATCGAACCCAAGATCATCACGTCGGTAATCGCCCGCAACGAACGACAGATCGAACTGGTGGTCGACGCAGTCCTTGATGCCGTGAAGTCGCAAGCTAAGCCCGTCGTCGTGATGTGGGGCGTTTCGTTCAAGCCGAACACCGACGATGTTCGAGAAGCCCCCGCCCTTAAGGTCGCACAACGCTTGCTCGAGCGAGGTGTGCAGGTGCGCGCCGCCGATCCGATCGTCACGCAGGCGCAGATCGATGCCGTGCTCGGCAAGGGTCGGGTGTCGCTCATCGAGTCGGAGATGAAGGCTGCCGAGGGTGCCGACGTGCTTGTGCTCGTCACCGAATGGCGTCAGTACCGCAGCCCCGACTTCGAAGAACTTCGCGCACTCATGCGCGGCAGCACCTTGATCGACGGTCGCAATCAGTGGAGTCGTCGCCAGGTGAATGCAGCGGGCTTTACATACGTGGGAATCGGCCGCAGTTGACCGCCACGCTCGTCACCGGCGTCGGTGGCTTCATCGGTGCCGCCGTTGCGAATCGTCTGCTTGCGAATGGCTGCGAAGTGATTGGTGTCGACAACCTCAACGACTACTACGACGTGCGTCTGAAGGAGCACCGGTTGGAGGGGCTGCGAACCCACAAAGGTTTCATCTTCAAGAAGCTTGACATTGCCGACCACGACGTCGTACTGAGCCTTTCATCGGAGTTGTCGGGTGCGCCGATCGTGCATCTCGCGGCACAAGCAGGCGTTCGATTCTCCATCTCACAGCCGCGCACCTATGTGGCAAGCAACCTCGTCGGCTTTGCCAACATCGCCGAGCTTGCTCGTCGCGCGCGCTCGTCGCACCTGGTGTATGCGTCCACCAGCTCGGTGTATGGCCTTAACTCGCGACGTCCATTTCGCGAGACCGACCTGACTAGGCATCCCCTCAACCTGTATGCCGCGACGAAACTCGCCAACGAGGCGGTCGCCCACTCGTACTCGCACTTATTTGAGGTGCCGACGAGTGGTCTGCGTTTCTTCACCGTCTACGGCCCAGCTGGGCGCCCCGACATGTCACCATTCATTTTTGCCCGCAAGATCATGCGCGGTGAGACAATTCAGTTGTTTGATCACGGCAACGGTGTTCGCGACTACACCTACATTGATGACATCGTCGATGGAATAATCGCCGTGCTTGAACGCCCAGCCACCAGCGACCAAAGCTTCGACACGATCTCACCCGTTGCAGACAAAAGCAGCGCACCGTTTCGCGTGTTCAACATCGGTTCTGGAAACCCTGTCGTGGTGCGCGACTACCTCTCGCTCTTGAGCAAGGCCCTCGGGCGTGAAGCGATCTTCGAGCACCAGCCACCGCAGAGTGGCGACATGGATGCGACCCACGCCGACACAACGGCCCTCCGCGAAGCCACGGGTTGGCAACCGCGTGTGATGCTGGCCGAAGGAACTGCGAGACTCGCTGAGTGGTGTCGTGCGCACGAGTCGTTGCTAGGCGCCTAACTTGTAATCAACTGTGCTCAGCACGGCAAAGTTAGACTGAAATAGATGTCGCAGCCGTTTGGTTTGGTGCTGTGCGTGATACCGGCACGCGGCGGCTCAAAGGGTTTGCCGGGCAAGAATTTGATGAAGCTGGACGGTGAAACGCTCGTCGCCCGTGCAGTTCGACACGCCCGCGAATCGGGGGTTTGCGACCAAATTGTCGTCACGACCGACAGTAATGCCATTGCCGAAGAGGCTCGTCGTGCTGGTGCGCAGGTGCCGTTCTTGCGCGATGAAGCGCTGTCGGGCGACCTTGCCACCACCGAAACCACTTTGCAAGATGCGCTACAGCGATCAGAACAAGCCTTCGACTGCATGTTTGACATTTGCGTCTTCATCGCGCCAACTGACATCTTTCGCGTGCCTCGATGGATTGCCGATTGTGTCGCGGCCTTGCGATCTGACGCGACCCTGGAGAGTGCATTCGTCGGCCTCTCCACGCACAAAAACTATTGGGAACAGACGGAAGATGGTTCTTGGGTGCGTCTGCGCGACTGGATGAAGGTCTATTCCTCACGCCAGATTCGCCGTCGTGTGGTGCGCGAAGACACCGGTCTGGCGAGTGCTAGCAGGGCTTCGCTGTGGCGTGAGGGTCGTCGAATCGGAGACCGCGTCATGGTCTTGCCGCACGACGATGACTTCACCTCGATCGACATCCATAAGCGGGAGGACCTCGATCTCGCCCACGCCGCGCTCGCCATCAGGGCACAGAAGTGAGGCCGAGCTGAGATGAAGAACTCGAAGGTCTCCATCATCGTTCGCACCAAGAACGAAGAACGCTGGATCGACAAGTGTCTGGCGGCCATCGCCGAGCAGCACCACAAGAATCACGAGGTGATCGTGGTCGACAACGACTCCACGGATGCGACCGTCGCTAAGGCAATGGCCTTCGCCGTCAAGGTCGTGAAGATCTCACAGTTCCGCCCCGGTGAGGCGCTTAATGTCGGCATTCGCGCATCGAGTGGCGACGTGATCGTCTGCCTCTCTGCGCACTGCATTCCAACCGCGCCAGACTGGCTCGGTAACTTGATCGCCCCGCTCGCTAACACGAATGTGGCTGGCGTGTACGGTCGTCAGGAGCCGCTGCCATTCTCTGACCCGCATGACAAGCGCGACCTCCTCACCGTGTTTGGACTTGATCGCAAGGAACAGCAGCGCGACCCGTTCTTCCACAATGCAAACTCGGCAATCTTGCGCAGCACGTGGGAGAAGTTCCCATTTGACGAACAGGTGAAGAACCTCGAAGACCGTGTCTGGGGTCAGGCGGTCATCGATGCTGGTCGCACCATCGTGTATGAACCGTCAGCGAGTGTGTACCACTGGCACGGCATTCACCAGGGCCTCGATGCCAAGCGTGCTCATGGTGTCGTTCGAGTGATGGAATCAATTCATGGAGAGAGCGTGTTGCCAGACTTTCTCTCCCCAGAGCGACAGAACAACCTTGTTGTTATTCCCGTGCGCGCCCAGCCGGAGTTTGCCCTGCAGAGCGAGTTGTTACAAAGCACGGTATTGCAGGCCAAGGAACTCACGAGAGCCTCACGGGTCATCGTGTCGACTGATTCATCACCACTCGCCGAAGTTGCGCGCGCTGCAGGTGCAGAGGTGCCCTTTCTGCGCCCCGCGGCCCTTGCCGACAGGTCGGTAGACATCATCGACGTGGTGCGTCACGCGCTCACTGAGGCAGAGAATACGGGACCGATTCCCGATGCTGTCGTTCTGATGGAGGTTTCGTATCCGCTGCGTCGCGTGGCCGACGTGTCGTCGATGATCGATCGGCTCTATTCCGAGGGGCTCGAAGTGGTGGTGCCCGGTCGGCGCGAACGCCGCGGTTTGTGGGCCGATCAAGATGGAGCCGTCGTGCAGGTGGGTGAGGGCTTCAAACCTCGCGACCTGAAGACCACGACTGCATACATCGGTCTCCTCGGCTATGGCACTGCGATTCGTACGGCGGCTCTGCGTTCTGACTCGCCATTTGCCGCCCGTGTCGGCGTCTTCCATGTTGACGACGAATTCGCCGCACTTGAGTTTCGCCCGAGCCTTGACCTCGACACGGCGACAGCACTGCTGAAACATCGCGGGCGCAAGTAACCATGCGCATCGCGCTCGTGGGCTGTGGGCGTGTGGCCAAGCATTACCGCTCGATGCTCGCCGACCCGTCGCTGAACGATGTTCGAGTGGTGAGTGTTTGCGATACCGACCAAGAAAGGCGCAACGACTTCGCCGAGCACTTCGGCGCAAGGGCGACGACCACCGTTGCAGAGTGCATCGAGACCGGTAACCCTGATTTGGTAGTTGTCGCGACTCCTTCTGGTCTGCACGCTGAGCACACTCGAGAGGCGCTCAAACTCGACCGTCATGTATTGGTCGAGAAGCCGGCGGCGATGCTGCCCGCGGAGATTCGCACGCTCGACGCCCTCGCCAAACAGCGCGGGCTGATGTATGGTGTGGCGTTTCAGAATCGCCTAAACCCAGCAATTCAGCTCTTGCGCGAGGCGGTACTTGAGCAGCGATTCGGGGCGGTCACCAGTCTGGCAGTTCGCTTGCGCTGGTCGCGCGAGCAGTCGTATTACGAAGACGGCTGGCACGGCACCTGGCGAATGGACGGTGGGGTCATCAACCAGCAGGCGATTCACCATGTAGATGTATTGCAATGGCTGTTTGGACCGGTTGTTGAGGTGTCAGCGGCGATCGGCAACCGTCTTAACCGTCTCGAGGCCGAAGACACGCTCGTTGCGGCGTTCCGCACAGAGAGTGGATCACTCGGCACCATCGAGGCCACCACTGCCGCGCGCCCACGCGACTTTGAGGCTTCGCTGACCGTCACTGCCGAAGGTGGCGTTGCACGGGTGGGCGGCATTGCGCTCAACCTCGTGGAAGAGTTCGATTTCGTCGCCCCACGCGACGACGACGCACGGCGAGCAAGAGAATCATCTATTCAGGTGCCGACGGGGTATGGCTTGAGTCATGCGCCACTCTTGCGTCAGGTTGCCGACCGCCTGCGTGACGGTCGCACAGACGCGCCGGTGAACGCCATCGACTCAGTGCACACCTGCGAGGTGATCCACGCCCTCTACCGCAGCCACGAGGTGCACGGCTGGGTGCCGGTGGGCAGCGAGACTCAGTCGGCAAGACTTGGAAAGGGCGCACGATGACCGAGATTCAGAACAAATTCCCAGGTAAGGACGTGACACCCGAAGACCTATCTTCGAAGTTCCCGCTCGTCGCTAAGCGCGACCCTGCGCATATCTCCCGCTTCACTATCGCCGGCGTTGAGTTCGGCGGCGCTGATATTCCGATCATGGCAGGCCCCAACATGGTCGAGTCGAAGGAACTGATTGTCGACATCGCAAAGAACGTAAAGCGACTCGGTGCGCACTTCTTGCGAGGCGGGGCGTTCAAGCCGCTTACTTTCCCATATCGCAGTGCCAAATACAACGAGACACGTGAGCAAGGCATTGAGTGGTTGGGTGAAGCCAAGCGAGTAACGGGAATTCCCGTAATCACCGAAGTAATGGAAGAGCGTTACCTCCCACTTGTGTGTGAAGTTGCCGACATCATCCAGATCGGTTCGCGCAACATGCAGAACTATCCCTTCCTCACCGCGTGCGCCCGCACCGGCAAGCCGCTCATGTTGAAGCGTCATTATGGCGCGTCGCTGCGCGACTGGCTCGGTGCCGCCGAGTATCTGTTGGTGGAGGGCAACGAGAAGGTCATGCTGTGCGAGCGCGGCATCACCACGGCACACACGCACCGCGCGACCTCGCGATTCTTGCTCGACTTGCAGGTGATTCCCGCCGCTAAAGAGCTCACACACCTGCCGGTCGTTTCGGATCCTTCACACGCCACCTTCTGGGCGCCGTGGGTAACGCCCATGGCGCTGGCATCAGTAGCGGCAGGTGCCGACGGCTTGATGATCGAAGTGCATCCGACACCAAGCGAGGCGGCAGTTGACCCCCTGCAGCCCCTCGATTATCAGCAGTTTGGAAGTTTGGTTCAGCAAGTGCACCACGTGCGAGATGCCGTCCGACGCCCTGCTTAGCGACCTGCGGTCGATTGTTGCGAACGACCTGCCGGCACGATTGCCCGGCACCGTTGCCTTCATCATCGGGGCAAACCCGTCTAAGGGTGCGCGATCACCCAAACTATGGAATGCTGCTTTCGAAACCCTCGGCATCGACGGCGAGATGTTTCCACTTGATGTCAACAAAGTGGATCTGACAGCCGTGTTGGAGGTACTCGAAGCCGATCAGCGTGTCGTAGGTGCAGCAGTCGCGGCGCCCTATAAGGCCGACTTTGCTCAACTGCTCACTGGTCGACTATCGGCGGCCGCACACCACTGCGGTTCGATAAATCTCATGTCACGCGAGGTCAGCAGGTCTTCAGGAGCTGTGCGCTTTGACGGCTTGGAACGGTTTACGGGTAGTAACACCGACGGCATCGCTGCAGTGGAGTCGCTGCGCGAGGTACGGCACGGCTTTGCTGACGCACCAATCCTGGTTCTCGGCTGCGGCGGGACAGGGCGTGCAGTGATTGCCAGCCTGCTGAATGAGGTAGCGCCCGCAAATCTCACAGTCGCAATACGCAGTGCACATCACCAGGAGTGGCTCGATTCTTTCGGCATTGCATCATGCTCAACGACGCTCGCAGGCATCGATCTCTCTCAGTTGAGAGTGCTTATCAACTGCACCACTATTGGCTGGGGGAGCGAAGCCGACAAGTCACCGCTGAACGAAGTACAACTCGCCAGTCTCCACCCGGATTGCACTGTTTTTGACGTTATCTATCAGCCCGACCCGACTTTGTTGCTGCAGCGCGCCAAGGCGTGTGGATTGCACGCGCTGTCAGGGTCGCGCATGAACCTGATGCAGGCCGTCATTGCATTCGTCACCGCCAATAGGGGTGCTGATGCCCAAAGGGTCGCGGCGGCAATGCAGCAGGCAGCGGCCTAGCTGATTCTCATGCTGCGCATCACGCTTTCCAGCGAACCGTCGGCTGATGTTGCGGTGCTGTCCCGCAATCTGGAACTGTGGCCAGTCTTGGATGAGGTGGTCGATGGTTACTCCGTTCTGAAACTCGAGACCATCAGAACGCCGATAAATGCACGTGATGCGGTTCGTATGTCACAGCACATGCTGCGCGACAAATCGAGTGTCGGCTACGCATCTATGGCCGCGCGCCTTTCTCGATCTGGCGTGAAGGTGTTGCTCGCTGTAGATCAGACATCCCAAGTCATTGATGAGCTTGGGCGACTGCTGCCAGACCTAAGTCAGGTACTCATTGCCCATGGCTCTCAGCGAGAGCAGATTCTTTCCGAATTTCATCGAGTGCCGCACCGCACCCGACGTGTTCTGGGTGTTTGGGGACGAAGCGACACCGACATCTATGCCCGTGTGAGTTCTCATCACAAATCCGTACTGTGTGAGCCAGTCGGTTCTCTTCGCAACGCAGGCTACCTTCGGCATCATCCTCTTGACCCTGCGAGAGTGGCTCGAACACCGCTACTTTTTGTTTCGCAGTATTCTGGGCTCGACGAGGAAGATTTGTCGTCTGGGTCGAAACGAGTCCAGATTTTGTCGTTAGTCAAGTCGCGCCTTCACGCCTATTGCGTGGAGCACGCACTGCCACTGAAGATTGCCTTGCGTCCACCCGCTTCAGCACCCTTAGCGCCGAGACAGTCCGAATACGAACGCCGCCATTACGAGCGAGTCTTTTCGGGTCTTCATCTGACTTTCACTGACCCAACTGATCCGTACGCGAGCTACCTAGCTAGTGACGAATCCGAAGTTACTGTGGGAGTTCCGACAGGAGCACTAACAGAAAGTTTCGCAAGGGGCAACAAAGTATTGATGATTCGGCAAGACCCGAAAACCGGTTCTTACTACGGTTTCCCTAGGGAGGGCGACTGGCTACTTACTGAACCAAGCTATGAGGAGTTTGCTTCTCGGCTTGACAAACTGCGCTCACTGCGGCGTGAAGTCACGGCAGCTGCTTGGCAACGCGAGCGCGAGTACATGGTGGCTAACGCAGAGACCGACAAGCCGATTGCATTGATCCGAGATCTACTTGATCGCGCTATCCGTGGTGACCTCAAGTAGCAATGTGGCTGTTGCTACGTCAGCCCGCGCGGCACGGCATGCGCTTGATGCCGTTGATGAAATTGCTGCGCAAATACGCCGGTTCGCCGGTTACTTCAAGGTTCGGTAGGCGTCGACGAATCTCGTCAAACATCACTGCAATTTCGCGGCGCGCGAGGTTAGCTCCGAGGCAAAAATGTGGGCCGCCCGCCCCAAAGCCGATCTGCGCTGGCTGAATCGTGCGGGTGACATCGAAGCGATAGGGGTCTTCGAAGAGATCCTCATCTCGGTTGCCCGAGTTGTACCACATCACGACCTTGGTTCCCTTGGGCATCTTGACGCCGCGCAGCTCAGTGT
>Ga0214923_10005413_pt1 | contig 14848 bp, 9 predicted proteins | sample LL1510_MetaG_FD_177993 | JGI IMG/M metagenome (GOLD analysis project Ga0214923, IMG submission 177993) | Freshwater microbial communities from Lake Lanier, Atlanta, Georgia, United States - LL-1510 | ecosystem: Environmental > Aquatic > Freshwater > Lake | place: USA: Georgia | collected 2015-10-15 | reverse complement strand
TGGAAGATGTAGTCAGTCTCATCAGCAGATGCTGCAGCACCATTCCACTTACTAAAGGCCCATTCCTTGGTATTCATCATGCCGTTAAACAAGACTCGATCAGTTGTTAGAACAACATCACCAACCTCTTTATATACCTGGATGGGATCTCCTGAAACAAATGTTCCACGCTGAGCACCAACTCGGTATCGAACCCCAGCAAACAAGGGAATAGAAAATCCTTGGGAGCTACCAACGTATTGCCCTGCGGTGCGACCAGCCTCATGGAGTTGGCCTTGACCACGCCACAAAACAATCTCACCCTTCTTTTGCACAGTCAGGTTTGAAACCGCATCCTCACCTTTAGCTGCTAACTCAAAAGCATCACGGATGGTGTTAAAGATTTCAACATCTCTAACCCAATCGGCATGAGCAACTTCAAACTGGCGCGCAGCGCTCTTGTGCTCTCGCTTTGCTTTGAGGTTGCTCCAAAATCCCATGGTTAATTCTCTCCGATAAGGGCGTAATTGTCTGCAGGTGGGTGGATTAATTTCCACTTTAACGCAAGGCGATACATCCACGCAGTTGGCTGAGCACGATTGATCAGCATGATTATCGCAAAGAGTCCGAGATTGAAAGAGAACTCAATAAAGGGCAGGGTCAGGTTTTCCCATAGCGATGATGTATCGACCTCTATCTCTTCAGTATCTGTATCCTCTTTTTGAAAGGGAATATTCCAATCAGCAAGTGCGTGGAAAACAACAGGAACCCAGATACTCCGAGTCACGATCATGAGTGCACACATGATTAAGCCAAAACTAAAGGTGCTCATGACATGCCAATACGTCAGCCACCCTAGATTGTTGGGGAAGTAAACATTGATATGCATAAGGCCAAACATGAAAGATGAAAGGACCATTGCCTTATAGCGACCAATTTTGTGCAAGACACCAAAGACAAAACCACGACTGAGCATCTCCTCGCCAAACCCGATTGATAAAACAAAGAGTGCCCCAGAGATTGTTAGCCCCCAGGATTTGTACTCATTGCCAGAAAAGAACATGGCACCTAACGCCAGGGGAGAGGCAACAACAATTGCAAAGAGAGTCTTCAAACTTAAGCGAGGTAAGCGGAAGTACTCAAGTGTGGGAAGACCACACACATAGATTGCGAGGTAGAAGATAAGTGCAACAGCTGCAAATCCCAAGGTTCCGTTCAGGAAGTATTCATCGGTGACCCAACTGCCGGGAAAGAAATTAAGAATGGTTAGAGAGAACACAGAGAGCCCAACCAGGCTCACCCACATCCGCACGTTTCTCATACCCATGAACCTAAACCCACCTACTGACAAATCTGTCAGCGACAACGGCTAGTTTGACCGCATGGTCGAATTCATCCTGCTCTTCATCTTCTTCTACCTCGTCTTTAACTCCTTCTCTAAGCGCAAAGCCAAGCGCAAACCTCGCACCCTAGATGCTGAGCTCAAGGACTTAATCCAAGACTCCTCTGACTCAACAGCCATCTCACTAGAGATCAAGCGCTATCTCCTAGATGTCATCAATGATGATAAAAACGATGCAGAAAAGTTCTCAACTGCTCGCATCAACCAAGCCCAGCACATTCTTGATCGTGCAGGTCCTAGCGCCTTCTACTGGATGACTGAGATAGCAGCCCAACTCTCAATCCTGTCTGCTGCCCAGATCAATGGCATACCCACCAATGTGAATGTGGAGTTGGGGGAGAGTGCGACGCCGGAGCAAGTAGTCGCAATTGTCATTAAGAATTAAAGATGCTTACGGAAACCTTCCCACTCACATTGCTTACATTGAACGTCGGGATCAAGTCCATCTCCAGTAAGGCAGCACCCACCGACTGCATACTTTTCGAAGTCAAAAGTTTCTGGATCTGGCATTCCGTAAATGATCTTTCGGAGAGAGCCGATTTGCCCGCATTCTGGGCAGAACAGCTTCTTCAATCCTCGACGTCGGGTATTACTCATAGTAAGAACATAAAGGTCATGGCTGACAATTAACTTACCCTGGATACTCGAACATCTGTTCGAATTGTGTTACTCTCCGCTTCCCCCAAAAAATGCCCAACGCTGACCCCAGGCCTCGAAGCAGATTTGTCAGTGACGGTCAGTAACTTCTCCACCAGTCAGAAGCACCAGTGTCTATAGGAAAGGATCCGGTGAGCGCAGAGAACAATGAGCACAACACCCAAGAGCAAGAACTCTGGGATCGCATGAGCACGACCGAAGGTCGAGAGCGAGCTGAAGTTTTAGATGAACTCAGCCACATTGCATATAAAAAGGATAACTACACAGAATGTCTTCACCTTGTTGATACCTCAATTGGTATCTATTACAAGTTAGGTGGCGCTGATGTTTATCTGAAGGAACTCATTCACCTATACAAGGGAATGTCTCACTGCTACGAACACTTAAAGCGGTTTGAAGATGCAGCTGGAGCATTCGAACACCTGTCTGGCCTTTATTGCATTGATGAAGATCATGAAGGACAAATCTGGGCAACTAGAGCAGCAGCTCGCGCCTGGTATGAAGCTAAAAAATGGCAGAAGTCATTAGATGGCCACATAGCTGCAACAAAGCTCATTGATCCAGATGCAAATCCATTTTCAATGGGTATGGATCAAATCAACATTGGAATGGCGCTGGCTAAACTCAAGCGAGACGAGGATGCAGTTGTTGCCTACTTAGGTGCTCGCCAATTATTTAAAGAAGCAAAAAATCCCGAATACGTAAACTGGTGCGATAACTATCTTGCTATGGCATATTTCAATTTAGGGAATGGAGCTGAAGCGAAGTTCCATGCACAACATTATTTCAACTACAGCAAAGTGGCTGAAAACCTGGGCATGGAGGCCTATGCCAGATATCGCCTTGGGGGAGCGCTGCTGATCTGCGAAGAGTTTTTTGATGCAGAAAAGCACTTAACACGAGCAATAGAACTTTTCACCTTAGAAGATGATAAAGACTGGGAAGACATCGTTGCTGCCAATAAAGAGCTTGCAAAGGCTCTTATTGCACTTGATCGCGAAGAAGAGGCTAATGAACGCCTAGAGCGAATCAAGACAATTGAAGAAACTATTGATGCATGAATAAGGGCCAATTTTTAGACACAGAAAGTTGGGTGTTTCTACCCACTCTACTTGCTCCGCGCATGTTTTCGGTAGGAATCCCACATTTTTTGACGAAGCAAAGTTTTGTTGCCTATGTTACTACGGTTGCTTTCAAAGTAGTATTCAATCATGAGAGTTCAAAATCGGCCTTCTCAGTATTCTCGCTTGGGCTATAGGCGATGAAAATTGATTTTAGCCAATTTGATCTATGTATAGATGGCGAATCTGAAAGAGGAGTTCCTCTGTGGTTTTCAAGTCTGGCAAAATTCGCATTTGATGTTTGCTCTACAAGATCGATGGAAAGCCAGAATTCTGAACATTTTGTGATTTCTCTCCCCGACATCGATGGAGGGCTCACCGCAATTTCCCTCGGTTCGCTAGCGGCCGAAATTGCAAGGATCGAAGAAACCTTGAACTTTGAGGAAATTCAACTAGACCAACTCGAAGTGGGAATGCGTATTTCACTCGATAGCGGAGTTGCCGGCCAGCAAAAAATCACAGGACAGGTAAAGACTATTTCGCTTGATGATAAGACTCCTAAAATTGAAATTGGTAGTAGATGGATTGCCGCAAAATTTATTCAAAAAATCTGCCTTATTCCTTCAGAAGCTGGAAACCCTCAAATTTTTGAGAGAAAGAATGAGTTTGGCGATGATTCACCTTCCTTCCTCCACAAACTTGCAGGATCCTCACTTCCGATCCACAGAGCCCTTCTTGATATACGTTCAACCTCAAAGATCATTGAAGATGAGTTCGAATGGGAATTTTTGAACCCCTCTAATTCAACTTCGCTCAAAGTAAAAGACACGATTCGCCCTATCCATTCTGGACGCCCTGGGTCTGGATGGTCAATCGTCCTAAATTCTTCCGAATCTGAAGAATTGGCCTGGCTGAATTTAAAGTCGGAACTTAGTGCATCAGAACTGGACGCCGACATTTCACTACTTTGCTCAGGGACCGCAATTCTCGCGCAATTAGAATCTATAAATTCAAAGATTGTCTTTTCTATTTTTGGACGTGACGATCGCCAACTCCTCGCAACAGAACTTGCACTCAGACAAAAATACGAATACAGCAATCCACTGAGCAGGGAAATAGATGTGACTCAACTTCACAAGGGAATCGAACTCATTGCATTTGAGGTCCCATCAAATGTCTAGACTTCAACGATTAAATAGCATGTATGCGTATGCTGAAATGACTATTCAGCACGTGGCAATCGAAGACACACTCTTGAAAACTTTTTCACGCGAAGTGAGAAAATTAAATTCAGAAATGCGTGAATGGTTGGATGTATCAACTGATTGGGATGACGCTTTAGCAAATTTGAGACGCGCTGACTGGAGATTTAGAAATCAACCAGCAGAATTTAATAATAGTCATCCAGCCAAGGTTTATCTTGCAGAAGGATTAGCTAAATTGGATGGACTATATTCAAATTTGGGAGACGATGTTCAAAAGATTTGTAGAAGCATTTTCGAAAATGGAAATGCGATTATTCGAAGTGATGAATCGTCTCTTAATTCGAATCTACTTAGAATAATTTCGGAAAGTAGTAAACAAGGAGCGGATAACATTTTGATCATCCTTCGTCAAGATGATCTGATTGCCCCTTTTAAGGAATATTTATTAAAAAATTCAATTACAAATGTATTGGTTGAGACAAGTTTTAATGCAATTCAGAAGAGGTTTTTGACAGATAAAATCATAGTCGTTGGAAATCTTCTCGATTATTCTTTAAGTTTGTTTAATAGTTTGTTTTCTGAGTATGGCACTGTGCTGATTGGTTATTCATGGGTTCCCGAGCAAGATATTGTTGGAACTTCTCTGAGTGAATTGGCTACAAAGCCTATTCATATTGAAATTAGCCACTCCGAGACTAGAGATGAAAGTGAAGCGATTGATATATCTCATTTCCTAGAGCCTTCAGTCGAAATTGCTTCACGCAAACTTCGTACAGTTGCAAAGAACGTTTATGCTCATATCGATAAGTCGAATCTCGATGAAGAAAATGTTCCTTGCCGCGCTTACCTTCTCGCTGGAAATAATGTGGTCTTCCTCCCCACTAAGGAAGGTGCAATTGACAGTATCGACATGCAGGCAAGCTCAGGAAATCGAGTTCAAAGAATGCCCATCAATTCTCTAGGAATTGGTTCAGTAATTCTGCTTCGGGTAGGTAAATCTGATTCAGAATCAATATTTGAGATGGCAAACTCGATTGGCGGAAAGGATGCTGAAGCTTACAGAAAGTTACAAAGAGAATGGAAAGACGCACTAAAGGTGAGAATTGTTTCTCTAGGCTCGCAATTGGTGATCACACAGTTAAAGGATCTGGGTATAAAAAATCCATGGATTGGGGAATGGAAGAGTTTCAAAAATAACATCAGGCCTGAGAGCGATGAATATTTTCAAAAACTTCTGAAGTATCTGGCTATTGATCCGAGTGAGACTATCACTGCAATGAATTCTTTAAGACGTCTGCATTTAATGGCAGCTATGAAATTGAGGAAGATGCTAAAAGAAAAGTTTGAAAATGCAAATCTCCAAACAATTCATGAAACTGGTTTTCTTATAGTGGACCTAGGAGAAAGCCCGGAAATTGCGAAGTTGGGAGCATTCGTATGCCTCTCTATTGGTGAAGATGTCTTCGAAGTTCCAGAGTCTGCTGTGAAACAACTTCAAAAGGCAGTGATCTGATGGCAAAAATGTATCCAAATTACTGCATCGCTGAATCTCCTGGGGAGCGTAAATTGTTTACCTTTCTTAACGAGAGCTCCAAAACCGATGGCTGGGTGGTTCTCCACTCACTGCATATTGCACGTCATATAAGTAAAACTAAAGGTGAAGCCGACTTTCTCGTATTAATACCAAATACGGGATTGGTGGTGATCGAAGTTAAAGCACACCAAGAAATTAGAGTGAAGCAAGGCTCTTGGTATTTTGGCAAAGATAATTCGCCAAAGGAAAGCCCTTTTAAACAGGGCGAAACCGCTATGTACAGCATCCGAAAACATCTCGTGGATTTGAATGCGATTTTTGCTCGAATACCATTTATTAATGTTTCCTGGTTTACAGAAATTGACTTTCCCAAAACTAATCAGATGGAATACCAAGATTGGCAAGTTCTTAACATTACTGATTTGGATGATGCCGCGGGTTCCTTATTAGCATCAATGAGTGAAGGGATTAAGCATCTCGGAAGCAAATTGGGTATCTCCAATCTCAATGGACATGCATTAAACGCAGAAACTATCGACTCAGCTGTGCAGTTACTTCGACCAGATTTCGACTTCGCTATGAGCGAGAAACTTTTTAGGTCAGAGCGACGAAAGGAGCTATTAAAGTTTGCGGAGGATCAATTCATCGCTCTGGATATAGCGCTTGATAATAGAGTTGCAATTATTAAGGGAGCCGCGGGCACTGGTAAAAGCGTGCTTGCCATAGAGCTCGCTCGAAGATTTCAGGCACAAAATATGAAAGTAGCACTTTTTTGCTTTAACCGACTCTTAGCTGATGAGCTTGGAAGTCAATTGCGAGACACAAACGTTACTGTTTCGACAATTGATGCCTACTCACTAAAGACCGCGCGAGAGGCAAATATTAGCCTTTCTCCAAATAATATCGAAGCAATCAAGCAAATAGATTTGACGAATTTGCATGTTCCATCCGATGAAAAATTTGAAGTGATAATTATTGATGAAGCTCAAGATATATTGAATGCAACGTATCACCCACTTCTTGAAGAGTCTGTTTTCGGTGGACTCGCTCATGGCCAGTGGTATGCATTTGGCGATTTGGACGCTCAGAAAATCTATGACCAAACAGATTCAATAGATTATGTGAAAAACGAAATTCGCGATGTTCCAATATTTACTTTAACTAGAAATTGTAGAAATATTATCCAAATTGGTCATTTTGCTGAAGGGTTATTACCCGCAAAACCTAAGTGGAGCTCATTCCTCAGAAATGAGAGTCACCCTGATCCTAAACTAATCAAAATTGATCCTAACCAAGATATGACGCCATTATTAGATGAAGTTATAGAAAATTGTAAACAAATTGGATTTAGTTTTGACGATATTGCTGTTTTATCTCCGCTTGAAATAGGAGAGCCTCAGAATATATTTACAGAATCCAAATTTGTTAATAAATTCGTTGTAGGGGGAAAGAAGCCGGGAAAAATCAGTTTTACGAGCATATCTAAGTTCAAAGGTCTGGAAAGTCCTTGTGTAATTCTGTTAGATTTGGAACATCTGAGTAATTGGTCAAATAGAGACGATCTTCTTTATGTAGCACTTACAAGGGCGACAGACAGGCTCGTAATATTGGCAAATAATTCTGCACATCTGTTTATGACAAAGTTGCTTGAAGGGGGGAGTTGAGTTGTCTTATCAAAGTCGTAGTCAAGTTTTCGAATTTCTTAAGCAAGAAATTATCGGCCCCAAGGCGTCTGATAAAAAATTGGATTTAGGCACACAGCCGGTTTACTTTCCCTCCCGCGAGGCAAGCGTTGGTCCCTGGATCTGCGCTGAAACCGGTCAGGAAATTTTGCCGATTAAGCCCCGAGATCGATATGGCTCTGGTGTTTTGGAGCCAGTGAAGTCAAAAGAGGAACAGACGCCAAATCCAAGTGAGACTTTCGGTGAAGAAGATTTGGTCAACAACCCTGATGTCTCGACCGGTGAGATTGATAATTTGACTGATAAGTCCCCTGCATCTACCGATGAAGCTCGAGATAGTTTGGATCTTGAAGTTAAGTCGAATCGAGCTTGGTTAAATCCACGAAGCCTCGGTGCGAGTTTTTTTATAGAGACTAAGCCGAATGGGAAGCTAATGCTAACGATTAGGGGAGGGACATATAGACCCCTAACTGTTGTTGTGGCTGACAATCAGAAATCTGTAGATACAAACCCAGATACTCAGCCCGAAGGTACAAGCAAGCAAAGGGAATACATCTGGTATTTAAGAGAAGAATTTCAACAGGATTTCGAATTGAACGAGGGCAATTTTAGTTTTGCAGAAGACAGAAAATTATTTAAACTTGAAAAATTGACTTCAATAGGAAAAGAATTGTCGATTGAAGTTTCTGTGTTGGCAAGAAGGCTAACCAAAAATCGTTATCTATGCACGGTTTCATTCGTAAATAGATCTATTAAAGTAAAAGATGAGAGCACTCTCTATCAAACTTCGATTGATATTAAGACAAATACAGAGTGCAAATTTATTCCATATCCCGAAGCACGCAGGGATTTCGACATGGATGTCGACGATGAGAGTGCGCTTTTACTTTATAGAAATTATCCAACTTTCGCGATCGGCCATAACATTGGCATTAACTGGAATCGTGAGGCTGGATTAAATACAGATGTTTTACATCTAACACCTATGCCTGTGTATGAGGCTCCGAGCATCACTCCAAGTATTTCTTTTGCAAATGGCCTTGAGGCGGAGATTGATATGCGTACGCAATCAATCGTTTCCGAGAAGAAACAAGCTTTGTCAGTTTTGAATAGTTTGATAAATGAATATCAAAATTGGATTTCAGCTCGTGAAATTGAAGCATCAAATGATTTGCTTATTCAAGAAAACTACAAGCGATCTGCTGCGCTTAACATTTCAGAGTGTCAGGAAGCCTTGAAAAGAATGAAAGCAGGACTTGCACTGCTTGAAAGCGACGATCAAGTTTATGAAGCTTATCGCTTGACAAATGAAGCGATGCTGATGCAGCAATATCACTCGAGACTTCCAGAAAGAAAAGTTTTATTTAATGGAAGAGTTTCTGTACCTGATGCTTATCCATCGCAAGAAATTCCAAAAAATGGTGGTATGTGGCGTCCATTTCAAATTGCCTTTTTCTTGTCTGTGCTTGAATCTATAGCAAATCCGAATAGTGGCGATAGGCAATTAGTAGATCTAATCTTCTTCCCAACTGGAGGAGGAAAAACAGAAGCATATTTGGGCGTATCTGCATTTACGATTTTACTTAGAAGACTTAGGAATGTAGAAAACTCAGGCACAGTTGTGCTGATGAGATACACCTTGAGGCTTCTCACTACTCAGCAGTTTATTCGCGCCGCTGCTCTTATTTGCGCCCTCGAGATAATTCGGCGACGAGAATTAGAACGATTTGGAACTGAAGAATTTTCCATTGGTGCTTGGCTTGGTGGTGCGGTAACCCCAAATAACCATCAAAAGGCGATTGACGCTTTGCCTGAGCTCAGAAGAAGAGGCGATAGAGCCGTAAACCCGTTCTTGCTGCTGAAATGCCCATGGTGCGGTTGCACACTTGGACCGATAAAGAACGATGCTTCGGCAAACGACGAATATCACACTGCTGGCTATAAGGTTCTAACAACGTCTCCAAGAGAGTTTCGCTTTTTTTGCCCAGATTCTCGTTGTGACTTCTCGACGAAACTTCCGCTCAGCGTTATAGATGAAGAGATATATAAGAAGCCCCCAACTCTAATAATTGGAACCGTAGATAAGTTTGCCCAAATGAGTTGGCAAGAAGGCGCTAGAAGCATTTTTGGTATTGATTCAAGTGGCAATCAAATCGTCTCGCCCCCTGAGCTTATTATTCAAGATGAGTTCCATCTAATTTCTGGACCTTTAGGTTCGATGGTTGGATTGTATGAGGGAGTCATTGAGGATTTGTGTACAGCAGATGTTAATGGAAAAAAAGTACTTCCAAAAATTATTTCTTCAACAGCAACTATTCGTAGATTTAAAGCTCAGGCTGAAGCGATATATGGAAGGAATAGAGTCTCCCTCTTCCCACCACCTGGATTAGACGCAGCAGATTCTTTCTTTGCAGTTTGGGCCAGAGAAAATGGAAAACTTGTTCAGGGGCGAATGTATGTAGGAATCAATGCACCTGGTTTGGGATCTGTACAAAGTGCTCAGGTCAGAGTTGGTGCAGCCCTTGCTCAGGCGCCCATGGATTTGAACACAGATGAGGAACGTGATCCGTGGTGGACTAATCTTTGGTTTTTCAACAGCATCAGAGAACTTTCGAACACAGTGTCGCTATTTCAAAGTGATATTCCGAATTATCTTCTTGATATGAAAAGACGATACGGTACCGAAACTAGACATTTGAATACAATTAATGAATTAACTAGTAGGCGCCAAAGTCATGAGTTACCGAAGATATTGAGCGAGCTTGAAAAGAAGTATCGAGGGCTTTCAGATCCAAGTCAAAGAGGAATTTGGGATGCGTGTCTAGCTTCAAATATTATTGAAGTTGGTATCGACATTCCAAGACTTTCGCTAATGACTATCGTGAGTCAACCAAAATCTACTTCGCAATACATTCAAGTGTCGGGACGCGTAGGTCGCGAGTGGAATGTAAAACCAGGGTTGGTCGTAACAATCTATACCTCAAACCGCCCACGAGATTTATCACATTATGAACATTTCCGTTCGTATCATGAAAAGCTTTATGCCCAAGTAGAACCAACAAGTGTTACACCTTTTGCTTCACCAGTCATTTCGAGAGCATTGAGGGGTGCTGTAGTTGCATTCGTGAGAATGAAGTGTCCGATCAATATTGCCCCAAAAAATGTAGACTCACAGTTGATTCTAGAAATACTTGAAAAAATACAAATTCGTGCTAGAAAGATGAAATTGTCTGTTGATGATTTGAACTTCTTAGAAAGAGAAGCAGAATCAATCATCAATGAATGGACGGTTTATCGCGGGGATGAATGGGGCACTCAAGAGGGGTCATTGAATGGACTTCTAATTGCACCGACAGAAGATAAGGATATTTCTGGTTATCGCTGGTCAATTCCGGTATCAATGAGAAGCGTGGATGCGAGCGTTGAGTTGGAGATTTCACGACGCTACAGGCTTGCTCAACTCGATGAGGTTATTGATTAATGGGTTCATATAACAACCAATTACGCCGTGAACAGCTGATAACTCCATTTGGAGTGGGCGCAATGACGGTACTTCCTGACGGTACGAGCATCATAATTGGTGGCCTTGACTACTGGTTCCCGGACGAAATCGCTGCAACAAGAGAAAACTTTCTAATTGACGATTGGCGATTGTCGAAAAGATTAGGCATTAGACGCCTTTATGGTCCTCCAACAATTAAGTCTGATGGTCCTAGATTTAGTAGAGGACGAGTACCTGACCCGCGTATTCCGGTTTTGAGATTCCCGACTTGGTATTTTTGCAAATACTGCAGACGCATGGAGCAACGGGAATTGGATATTGCAGGAGCCATAAAGTGCCCAGATCCAATTCATGCTCAACGTGGAATTAAACAGCCAAATATGTTTCAAGTGCCTTATGTTGTTATGTGTCGCAAGGGTCATCTTGATGATTTTCCTTGGCGTGAATGGGCACATAGATCTGTGAATCCAACATGTCAAGGAGTACTTCGCTTCGCTCCGTCGGGAAATGCAAACCCACAGAGCACTCGAGTCTATTGTGATGCATGCAAGTCATCAAGAAATCTCGAATTCATAAGCAAAGATAATAGTGACGGAAGAACCTATCTGAGTACTAATTTGGAAAAAGGAGAAACTTACTTTTGCACTGGAAATAGGCCGTGGCTTGGCGCTGGAAGACTTGCTCAAGAAAACTGTAGTCAAGATGTTCGTGGATCGTTCCGCGGATCATCGAATCTATACTTTTCACTGATTGAAACTTCGCTATACATACCAACAGGAACTAATAGTGTCCCCGAGGAATTAATTGAAATATTGTCTCGGTCAAATATGAATGCGGCGAAAATATTGGGCGCCGGTGACGCTACCAAAGCTGCAGACTTAGCGCTTGATCTCGATAAGAACTACGGGAACGCTTTAAAGAAATACTCGATTGAACAGCTTGTCGATGCATTCAAAGATATATACGGAGAAGGTGATTCTCACGAGTTCGAGATAACAGATCAGTCGAGAGAATCATTCCTTCATATGGAATATGAGCTTTTCCAAAATCCCTTGGACAATGACAGGCTACGAATTCAAATCCCAGAGAAGTCATATGCAGCAGAAATTTCTAAGTATTTTGATTCAATAAAACTAGTACCGACTCTTGTTGAGACGAGTGCTCTTTGGGGATTTAGTAGATATCAATCGGATCCGACAATGAAATTTCAAGATGGTAGAAGAATGCTGTTTTTGAATGTTGCAGATCAACATTCGAGCGATTCTTGGCTCCCTGCCAAACAAAACAGAGGCGAGGGCATATTCCTGCAATTCTCCGAAGAAAAGCTAACAGAGTGGGAGCAGAGACTAGAAGTTAAAGAACGTGTTTCTGCTTTCACGCATACTTCATTCTCGGATTCATTCCAGTCCGTTCAACTTTCTCCTCGATATGCCTTGATTCACACGTTTGCACATTTACTCCTAAAACAACTTGTTTTCTTTTGCGGATATAGCCAAGCTTCCTTAAAAGAAAGAATCTATGTCGGGAGTCGAGACAAGAAGATGTCTGGAGTTCTCATCTACACATCTTCTGGCGATTCTGAAGGAACTCTTGGCGGCTTGGTCAGAATGGGCAATCCAGGCTTCTTAGAGCAAGTAGTAGAACAGGCTCTCCGTGAAGCGGAATGGTGTTCAAATGATCCCGTTTGCACTGAGGGCAGTGAAATCAGAGAAGATGATGAGGTCGTAACAAGATTATCTTCATGTTATGCCTGTAGCTTGATCCCAGAAACTGCTTGCGAGTCCTTTAATCTTTTCCTTGATCGATCTTTGGTTGTCGCAGGCTCGCTTGGGGATAACCTGGCTTTTTTCAAGATTGAAAGATAGTTTAGGGAAATGGAAAATGTTGTTGATTTATTTGCAGGTTGTGGAGGCATGTCACTGGGGCTGGAAATGGCAGGATTTAAAACTATCTATGTAAATGAACTTCATCCAGATGCAATGGCGACCTATCTTTTAAATAGAAGAAATTCAGATCTATCAAATCCATCGAACAATTCAAACGACATAACTAAAATATCCCGCTCCAAAGTTGAGCGATTGAAACTCGCAAACCAATTGAAGAGAAAACACGGGTCAATTGATCTTGTTGTAGGAGGCCCTCCCTGTCAGGGATTTAGTGGCATTGGTCATCGGCGAAGCTTTTCTGTAGATAAGCAAGATATCCCCACCAATCATTTATATCGAGATATGGCCAAAATGATTGAAGCGCTGTCTCCCAAAGTTTTTGTCTTTGAGAACGTTCGTGGTCTGCTTAATTCAAAGTGGACTAAAGATGGAGTAAAGGGTGAAGTGTGGGAAGATGTTTTAAAAACATTTTCCCAAATAACTACGGAATTTTCGGGAAAGAGAATTAAATATGTTGTCGAATGGAAACTTCTTTATTCCAAGGACTACGGAGTGCCTCAAAATCGTCCAAGAATAATTTTGATCGGTATCCGAGAAGACATTCACGAAAGAAATTTTCAAAAAATTCAAAAGTATGGATTTTTCCCGATACCCACTGGCGCGGCACCCGACCCATGTGATGTTTTAGGAGATCTCGTCGATCCTAACTGGCAGAAGAGTTTTGTTACAAAAGCATACGTAAAGGAGGCCAAGAATGACATTCAAAGGTACTACCGAAAAAAACATGGTTCAGTTGCGAGCATTGGTCAGCCAATAACAGACCATGAGTATTCAAAACATAAACCTGAAATTATTGAGAAATTTCAGTCTCTGATAGATAACGATGGAAAAGTTCTATTGAAATTCAAAACAAAAAAGTTTGCACAACGCCTTCTTCCTAGAAGATGGGGGGAGTCAGGACCAAATATAACCGTTGCTTCCTTGCCTGATGATTTCGTCCATTTTTCGCAACCGAGAATTTTAAGTGTTCGCGAGTGGGCAAGACTACAAACTTTTCCAGACTGGTATCAATTCGCTGGAAAGAGAACAACAGGTGGTCAACGTAGAGCTGGCAATCCTGATTTAGAGAATTGGCATCGGGAGCTTCCAAAATATACTCAAATAGGTAACGCGGTACCAGTTCTCTTAGCAAAGGCTATTGGTAGACATATAATGAAAATAGCAAGTGATTAGCGTTTAGTTTTAAACAAAGTTGTTTGACATCGAATTCAAGGCAGAACGAAATACTTTCTGGCACCTTTTCTTAAGAGGTAACAGCAACCCAATAAACACTCTCCCCATCCCTCTCCAAGATCCCGTACTCGATCATGTACCTGCGTAGTGCAGCTGTGTCTGCGTGGTACTTGGCAATGATGAGGTTGAGTTCCTTCTCTGGGTACTTGGTATCAGGGGAGAGTTCAGAGACGATGTGCTGAAGGACTGCGATCTTCTTGGCTGATTTAACGGGAATGCTGATTAAGGTGCCATCAGGGCGGAAGAACTGGTCTATCTGCTCGGTCACCCTCCTAATTTAGTCCATTGATTTACAGATCCACCATCCTGGATCATTCAATTTGTCAGTCGATCTCCATAGACTCTAACCAGGAGGCAAAAATGGATGTAGTACTAGTTTTTGTTGTGTTCGGAACCGCAGGTGCCCTTTGGATGAAGCGCAAAGGACGTTCACCGATGGTTGGTTTCTTCCTTGGCGGATTACTTAATGTCATAGGTTTATTAATTGTTTTCTTCATGAAAGGTCAATCAGGTGTTAAACCTGTTAAGGAATCAAGTGGGTCCACCTATCAAAAGCCAACTTATTCAGGGTCTCGCTTTGCTCAAGACTCTGGAAAAGGATCTTTGTTTCACTATGCCTCAAATTCCAAGGGTTCTGAATTACCAAT
>Ga0214923_10005411_pt1 | contig 14857 bp, 12 predicted proteins | sample LL1510_MetaG_FD_177993 | JGI IMG/M metagenome (GOLD analysis project Ga0214923, IMG submission 177993) | Freshwater microbial communities from Lake Lanier, Atlanta, Georgia, United States - LL-1510 | ecosystem: Environmental > Aquatic > Freshwater > Lake | place: USA: Georgia | collected... | reverse complement strand
AGTAAAAATATCAAAAAGATAATTTTTTATGTAAAAATTGATAATTATATTTAATATTTATCAATATAACAATAAATTTATGGAAAAAATAAATAATACATATAGTATAAATCAACCGCTAAATGATAAAATATTAGAGGAAATGAAAAATTATTCAGAAATAATTTTTGGAGATCGTTTTAATTATCCTGTTAATAATTTACCATCTACAATTAAAAAAATTATTTTTGGTTATAATTTTGATAAACCAATAGATAATTTACCTTCTGGTTTAGAATGTTTAGTGCTTGGAGAAGATTATAATTTTCCGTTAGATAATTTACCAATTAATTTGAAAAGTCTTATATTAGGAAAATATTATTATAAGTATAAGTTAGATAATTTACCAGCTGGATTAGAATATATTAATTTAGGTTGGTATTATAATCAAAAAGTAGATAATTTACCTTCTGGTTTAAAACATATTGTTTTTAGTAATGAATTTAATCACCCTGTAGATAATCTACCTCCTAATGTTGAAACAATAATTTTTGGAAATCTTTTTAATAAATCAGTGGATAATTTACCAAAAAGCGTTAATAGTATTACTTTTGGAGATTGTTTTAATAAACCAGTATGTAATTTACCTTCAGGATTAAATAATCTAAAATTTGGATATATGTTTAATCAGCGTGTTGATAATTTGCCAGAAAATTTACAAAGTCTTGAGCTTGGAGATGAATTTGTTATGTCTGTAAATAATTTACCCAAAAAATTATTGAATTTAACATTTAGTGTATATTATAATCAAAAAATAGAAAAATTACCATCTACACTAAAAAATCTTACTTTTGGATACTACTATAATCAACCTTTAGACTTTCTACCTCCTTCGTTAGAAAACTTGGTGTTAGGTAAAAAATTTAATCAGTGTTTAGATCATTTACCAGCATCATTAAATATTAAAAAAGGTGGTGTAATGAAGAATAATATTTTATACAAAAATAGTAATTCAAATTTCTTGCCTACATAAAGGACAAAATTTTTGTATTTTAATCCATTCATTTAATGACTCTATAGACAAAACATGTCCGCATTGTAAAACAACAACTTCAGTATCATCATTAAATTCTTCATGTGAAATCATACATTTATCTGTTTTATATAATAGAGTATCTTTGATTTCACCATACTTTTTAACATGAAATATTTGTTGAGGAATATAAATAGGATATCCTACATAATTATATCCTATAACTAATTCTACATTTTGATTTTCAAAACAATCTTCTAAAAATTCAAGTCCAGTAATTCTAAAATTATCTCCAATTGTTATAGATTTTATGCCATTACAACCTTGAAAACAGTTATTTCCACTAATAACAACATTATCTCCTATAACAATACGCTCTAAATTATAACATTTTTTAAAGAACCAATCACCACTTATAATACAATAATCTGGTATAATTACTTCTTTAATCATTTCACAATTTGCAAATAGATTATCTCCAAAAAATGTAATATTAGGAGATAAACGTAGATTTTGCAACATATTTAAGTTACTAAAAGAAAAAGTGCCAGAAATAATTGATGAATGACCTATTGTAATTGTAGTTAAACAAGTACATTCTTGGAAAATATAATTACCAGTTAAACTAACAGAATTGCCAATATTTAGAGACTCTAATTTATTAGAACAATAAAAAGCACCATAACCTGAAATATTAGTTCCATTTGGTACATCTAATTGTTTAATTTTATGAGAACGAGCAAATATATAGTCACCAGAAATTACAACAGAATCTCCTATAATAACCGTTTCTACATTTGACTCTGACATTTCATATGACTTTTCTAGTATTGTGTTATCTGGTATGGAAATACGTTCCATTTTTTTAATATGTTAATATATTATCTAAAAATATATTTATTTCTTTTTATATATTTATTTCAATTTTTATCAACAATAAATAAACAGATAAGATATTAAATTCCTAAAACTCTACTATTTATAAAAAATTATGTTCATTATCTTATCATCCTTAACACAGATACCTGTGGTGAAGATTTATATTATCAATTTGATACAGTATAATTATAATTTGTACGAAATACAGCGCGTAATTCCATTAATAATTTACCAAGATTATTACCAGGAAATTTAAATGATGGTTCTTCTTTTTCCTTAGCCATTGCTATTTCAACATCAAATCCAATACCCCAATATGTATCATATTTATTTGCTTCATAAAGGTTTTTTCCACCAGTTGCTAATAAGTTGTCTTTTAATTGTTTATTTTGACTTTGACTAAATTTAAGTGCAAGACCTCTTCTCATTACACCTAATTTTACTTTTTCCCATTTTTCTGCATTGGCTGCCGACATATTTATTACACCGCCTTTAATTGGAGGACCTCCTGCTTTTCGTATTTCTTTTGGGTCTGTTTGTGTTAAAATATAGTTTTTAACCTCTTCATTTGAATTACATGTTTTGGCTTTTTGATACATAAAATATTGTTCATTACAATTAAATTGAATTTGGCTTCCATCTTGTTTTTTTTCTTTAGGATCGTTAAAATTACATAGATAAAAATTACTTAAAAAATTAAAATCTGGCGATGTAGATAAAAAAAATATTGATTTATCAGTTTCTCCATACTTAAATCCCCCTAACTGCATTTCTTTTTCTTTTAGATATTTCATTTTGTATTTTAAGTACTTAATGTAGTAAATGTTTTCGTTCATGATATATATTTATATAATATTATTTTTTTCTATATATTTTAATTGTATAAATCTTACTATAAGGCACCTACTATGAAGATTTACAATACCAATTTTTACAATAATTTTTTTAAATCTAAATATTTTTGTTTATATTTAAGATATTTTTTTTGAAAATTTTTATTTCTATATCTTTTTATAAAAATATTTCTATCAATCATAAATAGACATCTTGGATATGGAGCGCCCAATACTCTACGATAATTAAATATTATTTTATCTCCCAGCATACCATGATAAAAAATATGTTCATTATGTCCAAATAATTTTAAATTTTCATCCATAGCATCATCTATAATAATATTAATATCTATATCAAAATTATCCCGAGATGTATCTCCTGTATAAGCTAATACAATATTATTTTTTTTATCATTTTTTTCATCACCATCTATATATTCTATATCTTTAAATAATGGTTCATCATTATTTTCAATTTTCATTCGTTCTTCAGCTTTTGTTTGTATAAAAATTTGTGTTCTTAATTTTAAACGATTAGCTTCAATTAAAATATAAGTTGAAGTTTGTAATGATGAGTCAAATAATGAACGATTTAATGATGAACTTAAAAATGTATTTGAATTATCTAAATTAACTAAATATGTTTTATTAGTTCCATTTTCAAACAAATCAACAGTAGGACCAAATCCATTTGGATTATGACCAAAAATATTAAATAATCTGGCACCATGGTAAAAAATTTTATTTGTACTCCTTAATTCTTTAATACCTGCCATTGTACTTCTAAAGCTAGAATTTAATACTCCTAAATCTTTACATTTATCTTCAGCATTTTCACTACTTATTCTTCTATATGTTGATTCACATGTTGATTGTGATGTTGCTAATAATACAAAAAGAATATTTGGAGATGGTTTTTTTAAAACTTTATAATTTTCTTCAAATATTCTACCTAATACTTCTTTCATAACTGTATTAAAATTATTAATTCTTTTTTGCAATACAGATTCATCATAAACAACTATAGGAACTTTCATAGAAGAAGTATTTTTATAATATCCACCTATTTGCATAGCATCTGTTATCATGGTTCTATAATGTTCTGATATAGGATTTTTTAATATTTCATCAAGTTCTTGTAATGTATTTTTTTCAATAATCTCACTATTTACCCCTCCATGTGAAAATAAATAAGTTCCATTACTATCTTTTCTCATTATTATCATATTATTTTTAGGTTGAGTAAATAAAGTATATAATAATCCTTTAAATATTGATTGACTTATTACAGGAGGTGGAACAGAAGCATCGGCAGAAACTGTTGGATACAAAATATTATGTAATATTCTATCTTTATCTGTAAAGCTTACCTTCTGCAACATTGATTTAAAAACAGCTAAAACAACAAAAGCATTATAATCAGATAAAGATTCATTGTATAATCCTAATTCCATTGGTATAGTTTGTAATAAATTATCTGCACCCATCGTTCCAACATCTGGATCAGCACCAAATATTTTCCTAAATCTTCTTTCAAAAAATCCATATTTTGTTCCATCCTTTTTTTCATATGGTTCAGCTTCATTTTTCCAATAAGAATTACCTTTCTTAACCGACCAAAAAGGATACCAATTAGACATTTTTTGACACCATCCACCGAAGGTTAATTTACTTAATTTATGATAAGTATCTACATTAAGATTTTCTAAGTCTCCGCTATTAAATTCATTAATTAATGGACTAATAGTCGCATCTGTTCCTGTATAACATAATTCTGTAAGTGGTCCAACTTTTATTTTATTAAGATCACGATTACCAAAAGTTAAAAATATATTTGGATTTGTAACAATATCATAAATTGTTTTAATATTATTTGATTTTAATCTTAATATATCAGGATTAATTTCTGTCTTTAATGTAGAATCCATTATATCACCACAAATAATTAATTCTTCAGTATCCTGATTTCTTTTAATTTCTTCATACATTGGCAATATTTGAGTAGGATAAAAACCTTCTAAATCTGATATTGAATAAGTTTTTATCATTTAATTATATATTATATAAAATAATTATTTATATTTTAATTAAAATATCATTATTATAAAAAAAATATATATACTCTATAATGAATATACAACAAAATAATGAAAAGAATAAGTTCTATTATATAAATGAACCAATAAATGAAGAAATTATAAAAAAAATAATAAAATATAATAAAACAAATGTTAAAATTAATATCAATGATTCAATAGATAATTTACCAGATAATATAAGACATATAACTTTTGGAAATACTTTTGATCAATCAGTTGATAATTTACCTTCAGAATTAAAAACTCTTACATTTGGCTATTATTTTAATCAACCAATAAATAATTTACCTTTAAGATTAGAAAGTCTTACATTAGGAATATTTTTTGATCATCCTGTTAATGATTTACCATTAACACTAAAGAATCTTAGTTTTGAAATGTATTTTAATCAACCAGTTGATAATTTACCATCTGGATTAGAAAATCTTACTTTTGGATACAATTTTAATCATCCTGTAGATAATTTACCATCTGGATTAAAAAAAATTAAATTTGGAGGTGAATTTAATCATCCAGTAGATAATTTACCTTCTGGCCTACAAGAACTTACTTTTGGAAAAGAATTTAATCAATTTGTAGATAATTTGCCCAAAAAATTAATAAGTCTTACATTTGGAGATAAATTTGATAAACCAATAAATAATTTACCTACAGTTTTACAGGATCTTAATATAAGTAAAAAATATAATCACTCATTAGATAAATTACCATCATCGTTAAAAATAACTAGAATGTAATATTTTACAATAAAATAATAGACATTATAGGTTTATGATCGGAAATATCGTGATTTTTTCGTGTAGTTACCCATTCTTGTAATTTTTGTTCATTCGTTTTTACACAATCAGAAATTAATTTTTGTATTTCACCTAAATTATAAAATATATATTTACCATTTACTTTTGTTAAAATAGTTGGTCTTAATTGATATTCTAAATTTGGACTTATAATAAAATAATCAATTATAGCACCAAAATTATTTTTAATTTCATTATAATTTTGAAATAAATCAACATTATCTTCTAATTTCTCAGCACCATCAACTCTTGTATCAAAACTAGTATAACCGTTAAGTATCATATTACCATCTAAATAATCTGGTTTTATTTTATCAACTGGTGTAATAATACTTTTAATATTTATACTATCAAGAAAAGGTTTAAGATTTGATACTGGTTTATTTAGATCTCCACAAATATAGAATGGAATTTTATCATCAATATAACAAAAAATTATTTTTCCAAATTCAATCAAATTTTTTTCATTATTTCTATAGTGTAAATGTAAATTTATATTTTGTATAATTTTTTCTCTATTATTTTTTAATGTTATTTGAGTATATAATCCATTTTTTTTGGCTGTACCATTATCTAGTTCTATATCAAAACTTTTTATAAATTCTAAATCATTACTAATTATTGTGACACGATATTCATATTTTACACCACTATGTACAACATCATCTCTTATCCATTTTATTGTATCTATATTTGTATTATATTTAACATTTTCAATACCAAATAATTGAATTAAAGAATCTAATAAATCTTTATTAACTTCTTGCAAACTTACTATACATGGTTTCTTATTTATAAAATATTTAATTGTCTCTAAGATAGCAGATTTTCTAAATAATAAATATCTATCTGTATCTAACTTTACAGCTAGTTCAGTTAAATCTTTATTTAATATTTTTCTATATGTTATATTAAGTACTGCAGCATCTGAATTTAATACATTAAAACTATAAATTCGTATTGGTATTTTATTACCTCCTTTAATTATATTTAATAAATTGATGTATTTATTTTTATACTTCATATATTTAAGAAAATTAAGATCCATATTATTATAATTATATTTTATTTATTACATAAACTTATATTTATTAAATTTATTATATGTATTATTATATATAAATATGAAAAACTATAATAAAGAAACGAATGTTATTTTATCAAAAAATTATAAAAGTGGTGAATTTGAAGAAGAATTTTATAAACAAAAATATTTTAAGTATAAATCTAAATATTCAGCATTAAAAACTATAAAATCTATACAAAAAGGTGGTGATAAACCACCTACTCCCCTACAACTATCACATAAAACAGAATTAGAATTAAAAAAAATTATAAATGACCATAGTGAAGACATAGATTATATAATAATATTAAAAAAAAATTTAGAAACAGTAGGAAGAAGTCAAATTCAATTTTATAGTGAAGTAAAAGAAAAAGTTTTAGATATGATAAACTTATGTGAAGATATTATCATTAAAGATAGAGATAAAACTACTTATAAACCAATTAAAATAACACCAAATATAAGGTTAATTGCAACAGTTTTTACAGAATATAGAGATTCAAAAATTTCAGTTGGATATTATTGGGTAGGTATGGATAATGACGGTAATTATATAAATAAAAAAATTATAGATAATGTAAATAAACTCTCAAACTTAGACAAATTAGAATTATTAAATTCGTTATATTCATTGAATGAAAAATTGTATGTTATATTTTTAAAAATTTTAAAAAATACTGCAACAAAGGAAGAATTTTTTAATTTTATAGAGGAATTAAATAAATTTAAAATTATGAGTTAGAGGTAATAAAACAAGAAGAAGATAGAAGAAAACAAGAAGACTATAAGAAGTTAGGAAAAAACAAGAGAAGAAGAAAAAACAAGAGAAGAAGAATATGAACGTAAAAATGGTAAAGGCTCTTGGCAACAAAAGTTGAGAGAAGATGAAGAATATCATAATCGTGTGCTACAAAAAAGGTTTGAAGGAAATTATGAGTGGCGTTATTGATCAAATGGAAATGTAAATTTAATAACAGGTTTATCAAAAAAAATTAATGAAATAAAAATTAATGATATTGTCCAAACTCTTAATTGGTTTAATAAAGTTATTATGATAATAAAAGGTATCAAAAGAGTTATATGTATTGTAAATAACATGGTTTTTACAAATAGAAATTCAAAAAAGATTCATGATAAATGGTTTTATCCAGAAGATATTACATAAGTAGAACAAATTGAAACAGAAGTTTATAATTTTAATTATTTTTATAAGGCATCATTTATATCTTTAATTGTTGAGCCTAGATAATTTTTTATATATCATTATATATATTATATCCAGTTCTTTTCTTAATATTTTCCACATTCAACAAGTAAAGAGTATAACCTATTAAGTAAAATGTATGACGAGTTAATGATAAATAAAAAATTGATTATTATAATATAAAATAATAATTATTTAAAAAAAATGGATCCACAGCAAGAATTTATAGAAGATAAAGATACATATTATATATATGAAGATAATCCTATAACTGATGAAATGGTAGAAGAAATGAAAAAATATAAAAAAGTATATTTTGGCGATAGTTTTAATCAACCAATAGATAATATACCAACTACAATTACTCAATTAAATTTTGGTTATAGTTTTAACAAATCACTAGATAATCTACCTTCTACAATAAAAAGTATTTATTTTGGAACTAATAATAAATTTAATAGACCATTAGATAATTTACCTGAAGGACTTTTGGAACTTGATCTAAATTCATGTATAGAATTTAATCATCCTATTAATAAATTACCTGCTTCATTAGAAATATTAAAATTAGGTTGTGAATTTTGCCAGTTTGTAGATAATTTACCTCCTAATCTTAAATATCTTTCATTTGGATGGTATTATGATACACCAATAGATAATTTACCAGCTTCATTAGAGGAACTATATCTTGGTGAAAAATTTAATCAGAGCGTTGATTTTTTACCAACAGGATTAAAGAAACTTGTATTTAATAGTTATTTTAATAAATCAGTTGATAATTTACCATTAGGATTAAAATATTTGGTTTTCGGGTTTTATTTCAATCAGCCAATAGATAATCTACCAAAAGGAATAGAAAGTTTAGTATTCGATCATCATTTCAATCAGAGTCTAAATAATTTGTCATGTGGAATAAAACAAATTATTTTAAAAAAAAATGGTGAATTTAATAAACTTTTAGATGTAAATGAATTACCAAAAGGATTAATAGTAGATTATATATAAACAATAAGAGAAAAAATTATTATTTAGAGTGGTGTGCATTTCTAAATGCCGGTTTTAATAACAAGGTGTAAATATTATTGTAAAAAAAATTATTATGATTGTTTTTATGAAGAAATAATAAATAAACAATATGAAATAATAAAATAACTTGTATTTATATAAAAATAAGTGTCTGGATTTTCAGTTAAAAAAGTTTAATTATAATCCTAATCCTATAATCTTTTATAACCTTCATATGAATTGGTTGAAGTTTATCTTGATAATTTTTTAAATTCTTTTAGATATAACAACTTCCATCTTCTTAAAATTTTGAATGGAAATAAGATATAACAGTTTTGTTGAATTAAGGAATATAATTATATTTAATGAAAAATTGAGTTAGAGTTAAAGCTTGTAAAAAATAAAGAGAGGCTATTATTAAACAATACTATAGAGGATATTGGAATAAATATAATTAATTATTCTTTACCATAATTTTTTTTATACCTACATTAAGTGAGTCATTATGTGTGAGTATAGACACTGAAAAGCAAATGAGATAAATTAATATATTATAAATTAATTTTATAATAATATATTATAAATGAAAAATAATAATTTATTATATGAAGAAGAAGAACTTTACAAACAAAAGTATTTAAAATACAAACAAAAATATACATACCTTAAAGCACAAATTGGGGTGTATTAACATGGGAAAAATTTAAAAAAGAATATATGAATAAATTTAAAATGCAAGGTGATAATATTAAGAAATGGGACGTTATTTATGATTATATAAAAAAAAACCATAAAGATGTATTAGATCCAAATATTGTTATTAAAGAATATATTTTAAAAAATAATAAAAAAGAAACAATTGAAGGTGCTATGGAACTATTAGACACAAACTGGTGGATTGATCCTAAAAAATATACAGAAGAAATTAATAAAGAAAAAATATATAGCAAAATGGAACTAGAAGCTAGTAATAAAAATTGGCAAGATACACAAACTGCTAATGATGCTAAAGGTTTTAAGAATGTACAAGTTCAAAGAGATAAAGAGGCCCAAGCGAAAGGTTTTAGTGATTTTAACGATATGATGCATAGGAGTGTAAAAGGTAATGAAGAACAATTAAAAATAGAACAATTAAAAATAGAACAATTAAAAATAGAACAATTAGAAAAAGAATTATTAAAAATACAAGCTGAACATAATGCTTTAAGCGTTGAACATGATGATTTAAAATCTAAGGGAAAAAAAACGTTTTATTATAGAGATGTTATACTTAAGAGACAAATAGAATTAGATTTACAAAAATTTAGAATAACTTCTGAACTAAGTAAATTAAAAATGAAGAAATGAAGCTGAAGATAAATAAATATCGTGTAAGCATAATTTAATAGTTTATATAATAACTTGAAGTTAATCCTTTAACACAAAAGGTTATTGATTATTAACTCCACATAGCATAATAACTTTTCTTATATCATATATAATTATGATTTTTATATATTTTTTTTCATTTTTTGTAAAAATTTTTTAAGGTAAAGATATTTAATTTTGTATTTAAGATATTTTTCTTTTAAACTTTTTTGTTCTATTTTTTTTATTTTAAAAAATGTTTCTACAGTTTTAATAATATGTTCTGGAACTTCATTTTTATTACAAACATAATATTTACTATTTTTTTTATATTCAAAAATATCACATTCTTTATAATAACGAAGTTCATTATTACGACATACCAAAAAAATAAATTTTTTGGTATATTCAGAATTTGGATATTTAATATCAGCCCATACATATTCAACACATTCAATACTATATCCTTCATTCTCTTGAAATTCATTACAAAAAATTTCTATTTCTTGTTGTGCTTTAATAATATCATCTGTTACTTCACCTTCCTTAAACCATTTCCAATCTATATTTCTACCATTATATGTATTATAATTTATTGACATACCTTGTATTTTTAATAATCTCTGATGTAAATCATAATTTGGAAAAAATAATATATTTCTATTTGCAGTTGAACGAAATACAGGAAGATTAAGATAACATAATAAATCTCTAAATTCAGTATATGTTATTGTTATTGATGTACGTAATAATGGAGGATTAATTGTATAATTATCTTTATCATAAAATATAAAATATTTATTTAAAAATTTTTCTTTTCCTTGTTCAAAATCTTTTTTATGAATATTAAATATAAATTTTCCAAATTTTAAAGTTCCTATCTTCCTCCCTTTCATATCTTCTTTTTTTATTTGTGGATAATATCTATGCGGCATTATTAATTTTTCTAATAAAAAAAATCTAATAAATGGAGCCTTTTTATAATATGATGATAATGTAGAATATTTATTTAGTAAAATATTATGTTCTACAGTTTTATCGCATATAGAAATCCAAACATTATTTATTATATTTGCTTTATTTTCAAAACCTCTTAACATAATACCTTCAAAATGTTTATTACAATTGCGAAAATTAGTAAATTCAGTATCTTTACTACCCAATATACGTTGTTTATAAACTCCAAATGTTTTTGGATGTAAAAATTCTGTTTTTAATAATTTATCACAACTTATATTAATATCTTCAAAACCCCAATTTATAACTTCGCATATTAATTTAACAAATTCTATTTTTTTTTCTTTATTTGATTCAATATCATTTTTATTATTTTCATATTCACAAATTAAACTTACTATTTTTTCTAATTCTTTTTTATAAAATTCTAAATATTTTTGTTCATTACATATGTCTTCACATTTATTATTTTCTAAATATATATTTTGTTTATTTATACAACTTTGTAGTCCTTTAAAACGTAAATACATAAATATAATAAAATTATCATCTAATATTAATAATCTATTTTTAATTAAAAATCCTAAATTATTATTATCTAAAGTATATTCTGTATAATCATGTCTTAATTTGTTTTCAATTTCATAATAATCTTTTTCATCTTTCCATGATGAATAATTTGGATAATTATTTATATAAAGATTTAAAATTTTATTTAATTCAATAATTTCTTCACAACTTAATACTTCCTTTTTATTAATAATTATAGACATTATATATAATATAATATATTATAATATAATATAATGAGTTATTTATTAAAAGAACTATTATCTGAAAATTATTTTACATATATAAATTTATATTATAAATTTAAAAATAAATATGAAGAGATTGAAAGAAATAAAATCTTAACAATATTAGATAAATATTTATATATAAATAAGCAATTTTATACTGGAAATAATTATGAATATATTAAATTTATTAAAACAAAAAATAAATTGTATAGAATTAAAGATTTATTTTTAAAAAATAGCTCAATTTTACAATATCAACCTTTTTTTTATAGTTTTTTTGATATATATGAACAAATTGTTAAATTTAATTTAATAAATAAAAATAAATCAATTTCTATTCTAGAAATCACAAATATACCAAATATATTTGAAGCTTGTTATTACTATGAAAAAAATAAAAAGAATAATATAAATAGATCATTATATACAGTTGATTTATTTTTAAAATATAGTAATAAAAATTTTATAGATAATAAAAAAGAATATTTAGAATATTATAATCAATATATTAAAAATATTAAAATTAATGAAATAACAACTTATTTTACTGATGATATGTTTATAAATATAACTCACACATATGATTTAATATTTATTAATATAAACTATTTATATAAAGATATATCAATTTTATTTAGTGACTTTGTTAATTTTAAATTATATATTTATCAATTATATTATGCTCTTTTAAGATTAAATATTAGAGGATGTATAGTATTTCCTGTTTTACAAATTAGAAATAAAAAAATGGCGGATTTAGTATTATTAATTAGTTCATATTTTACTAGTTATGAATTATATAAACCAGAAATTCATGATAACTATAAGTTTTCAACTGCTTTTATAATTTACAAATCACTTATTATAAATAAATTTGATAAATTAAAAGAAATTTTTTACAAATTATATAGTGAAGATAATACAGGAATTAAATTAATATTTTCTAAAAATATTAATGATTTTAATTTTAAAAATTATCCTATACAATCTAAATATATTGATGAAAATTATAAATATGTAGATTCACTATTAGATACTGATATAAATAATCCAATTTATGACAAGATTAAAGCTTATAATAAAAAGATGTATTTTTTGAAAAGTTTATATTTAGAAACCATAAATAATTATATTGATATGAATGATAAAGAAAAGGAAGAATATATAAAAAATCTTAAAAAAGAACAAATAATTAATGCTTTATTTTATGCTAAAAAATGGGGTTTTAAAACTATTCCTTTTGAAAAAGGTTTTAATAAAGATTTTGATAATTTAATATTAAAAGATATTTTTAATTATAATAATGGTTATTCTTATAATTTTATAAAATCTAAAAATAATAAATTTATAGAATTAGATATAAAAAAAATTAAAAAATTAAATAAGGAATTAGAAATGTCTGATTACATTATTAATACAACCGATGATTTTAATATTAATAAAAAAACTAATAATTTATTTATTAATTTAATTAATGTTAATACAAAAAATAAAAGTTTTGAAAAATTAATTGAAAAAGAATTTAATCAAAGAAATATTACAACAGATTGGTTAAAAATGTATGAAGTTATTAATTTATTTAATTTAATAAAAATAAATAAAAGTAGTAATAGTAATATTTACAAAACTTTTCATTTATGTGAAGCACCTGGTAATTTTATTTCAGCAATTAATCATTACTTAAAAACAGAAACAAGTATTAAAAATTATGATTGGTACGCCCAAACATTAAATCCTAATAAAGAAATTTATAATTTTACTTCTTTCAAGGATGATTTTAATTATATAAAAAAATACAGTGATAGATGGAAATTTGGATATAATAATTTAGGAGATATTACTGATTCAGAAAATATAAGATGGTATAGAGAATTTACATTAGATAGAAATGTAGAATTAATAACTTCAGATTGTGGTATTAGAGAAGAAGATAATATAGAATATATTATAAAATTACATTGCGCACAACTTATTTTTGTATTATATAATTTACCTAAAAAAGGTAATTGTTTAATTAAATTAAACTTACCATTTCTCTATACATTTCAATACGAGTTATTATACAAATATTATATAAGTTTTGACAAACTATATATTTATAAAGGCAATCAAAATCCTTTATCAAAGGAATTCTATTTAATTGGTACAGGTTATAACAGAAATATTTTAGAAAAAGAATTAGATAATTTATTAGAACAATATATAAATTATGATAGTGAAAAAGATAAAGAAAGAAAATTTTTAGAAGATTTTATTAAACAAATTTATTTTATATACGAAGCTTTAATTAATAATTATTTATTTTATTTTGAAAGAAAATTATTTTATATTAATAATCACAAAAATATAAACAAAGAACATTTGAAATTATTAACTGAATCTATTAATAAAAAAAATAATTTATGGATTGAAAAAAATAATATAAAACCTATTAAAGATGAAGATAAATTATAATTTATATTGTATTTTATTTTTTTATTATGAATTTATATAGATTTTATAATTAAAATGAATAATATAATTGGTGGAAAAAATATAGAATTTAATAAAATAAAAGATATAGTTGTAAAAGAAAAAATTATTTATAAAGAAAATATCATAAATGAAATAAAAAATAAAAAGACAAAAATTGATTATTTATTATTTTCTATTTTATTTAATAAATATTTCTTAATATCCAAAAAACATTTAATTGATTTTAATATATTTTATAATAATAAATTTATAATTGATTCTGCTGTTAATAACGAAGAATTTATTAAAATAAAAGAAAATATACTTTCAAAATATCCATATTATGAAAATGAAAATTATAAACCATTATTAAATAAAATTTATTTAACAAAATATGAGAT
>Ga0214923_10005410_pt1 | contig 14858 bp, 2 predicted proteins | sample LL1510_MetaG_FD_177993 | JGI IMG/M metagenome (GOLD analysis project Ga0214923, IMG submission 177993) | Freshwater microbial communities from Lake Lanier, Atlanta, Georgia, United States - LL-1510 | ecosystem: Environmental > Aquatic > Freshwater > Lake | place: USA: Georgia | collected 2015-10-15 | reverse complement strand
TAATAATAAAGATGATATATTACTTCTAATAAGTTATTCTGAATATATAGTTAAATTTCTAAACAAATTAAGATATTATAGTAATTTATTTTTTTTAGAAAATTATCCAAAAACATACATAACTTACATTAAAGATTATAACAATATTATTCAAGATAATTTTAATACTGATGAATTTAATTATTATTTCACAATAATTGATTATATTTATTCAAACAAAAAAAATGAAACAAATAATAATTTCTTTAAAAATAATGTAGATTATTATAAAAATGCTTCTATGTATACGATTATAGATGGTGAATTAATTTTTTTATATGCTGATTATAACTATAAACAATTAAGTTATGAAGGTTTTAAATTTACTGTTAATGATAATTTAAATACAATTGAAAAAATAAATATACAAGTTTATAACTTAATTAAAAATTATGTAAATATTAATTACAGTATTAAAGGAGCTTGGGTTGATAAGATAGCAATTTACCTTTTTGAAAGTATAGAAATTTATATTGGTAGTAATTTAATTACAAGATTAAGTGATAATTATAATAATATTTATGGTGAATTAGCTTATCAAAATAAAGATGTTTATAATGAATTAATTGGAAATATAGATTCTTTAATTACACCATCAATTGAAAATAAATTAAATATAATATTATATTTACCACTTCCGTTATGGTTTAGTAGTAGTTATGGTTTATCATTTCCACTAGTAGCATTACAATATAATGATTTACAATTAAAAATTAAAACAAAAAAATTATCACAATTATTTTATTTAAATATAGATGGAACAATAAATCAAAATTTAAATACAAGAATCATTGAAAAGTTTTTAGAAGAAGAACAAAATATATTTACAAATAAATTAGAAATAACTACACTACTTGAATATATTTATTTGGATGCTATAGAAAGAAAGAAATTTGCTCAAACAGGTCATGAATATTTAATAACTCAACAACAATATGTATCTTATAAAGATGTAGTTCAAAATACTTCTTCATTTGAAATTAACTTTTTTCATTGTTGTAAAGATTTATATTGGTTCTTAACTACTAATTATAATTATTTTGATATTATTAATAAAAAAATGTATGATAAATATTATCTTAATTTACCTTTGATATATTCTTTTAATAATAAAAACTATATTAATTATCTTAATTTATTATATAATAATTTTAATAAATTTGATTTAGTTAATTATTTTGATGTTATAACAAATATAAATAATGAATTTGAAAATAATATATTTGATTATGATAAAGTTGATAAAGATTTATCAACACTCTTTTATAAAAATAAATCACTTTTTAATCCAATTAATTATTCTATACTTAGATTAAATGGTGTTTCTTTAGCATCATATACATCAGAATATTTTAATTATGTACAACCATTTAGTTATTATAACAGTGTTCCATCTTTAGGAACAAATGTTTATTCTTTTTCTTTAAATCCTTTAGAAGTTCAACCATCTGGTTCATGTAATTTTAGTAGAATCCCAAAAATTTCTTTAGAAGTAAATTTATTAAAAAATATAAATGATTTTGTTCTTGATAATCAATTAAATTTAGAAATTATTGGAACTAATTATAATATTTTAAGAATTATTGGAGGTATAGCCGGTTTGGCTTATACTTATTAATTTTTTTATTTTTTATATATTTTAGTATAAATATATAATTATTTTAATAGTTAATTATAATTAAAATAAGAATGCCAAGTGGTTTTATTCAGTTATTATCAGTTGGATCAGAATATGAATATTTAAATAAAGATCCTCATATATCATTTTTCAATGCAGTTTATAGAAGATATTCAAATTTTTATATGACTACCGTTCAAATATACAACAAAGAATTTACTAATACAAAAGATATTAATAATTTAAATAATTATCAAACATTCTCAATACCTCCAAGCGGTGATTTATTAACAAATACTCTAATCAAATTAAGTTATAATAATAAGAATTATTTAGAAATATTAAAAACATATGTAGACCAAATAGATACAAAAACTTATGATATATTATCATTTTATGACAATTATAATATATTAAAATACAAATATAGTAAGGCTGAAATTAACAATTATGAAATAATTAAAATTAATTATTTTAATGATATTAATACTATTAGTTATTTAACAATTTGGACGAGTAATACTATTAAAAATAAAGATACAATATTAAATTTAATTAAATTTAATAATAAAATAGATATTCAAACAGATACAACTAATAATTATTATAACATATATTTAGAATATTTATATTATAGTTTTGTTTATTATATTAATGTGGATAGTTTAAATAATGATCAACTACTTTTTAATATTATAGATTGTATTGATTATGATAAAATAGATTATATAAGAATAGATTTGAATGACATAACATCATATAAAATATATACTCAAAATAAGATTATTTATAAAAATTTTTATAATTTATTAATTGCTCCTAATTATTCAATGAATATAAAAACAGATATTAAAATATTTGATTCAAATATATATTACAAAATAAAAGCTGAAGATATTAGTATTTACAATGATTTTGTTAATCAAAGTATTAATAATTTATCAAAATTTTTAGAAATTCAAATTATACCTGATAAAAAAAGTAGTAAAAATATTATTATTTCTTATGATGAATATATTAAAAGTTTTAAAACAAATAAAATTAATACATATACTATAATTTATTTACCAACAATACCAAAAAATACACAATTAATTATATACTATTATCCTAAAAATATTTATTTTGGTAATATTGATAATTATGATTATAATGAATCTTTAATATCTATTGAAAAAAATCATATTCATGCTACAAATGATAATTTGATAAATAATCAAAGTTTAATTACATATATTCGTTTATTTTTAAAATTAGGCTGTATAACTGAAATAAATATTTTAAGATTTTTATCAAATGTAAAAGATCCTAATTTTCTTTATAATCTTGAAAATTATTATTCTAAAAATGATAATAATAGTTTATTCTTTAAAAATGTTCTTGATATATTAGTAAATAAAAATGTATTAATATTTAATAATTCATCATATCGTTCACTAATATTTCTTTATGAAAATTATGTTTATCAAACAAGTAAAATGAATTCTTTTTTTTATTCAAAAAAAATATCTACAATACAAAATGTTATTGCTCTTAAAAATTTATATACTAATATTATAACTTCTATTAATTCACTATATTTATCAACAACAGGATTACTTAATTTTAGTGTTAATTCATCAATCTTTCTAAATTTTTTAAATCAAACTAAAAATGAATTTATTACTTTTAATGAACTTTACAGTATTATTACAAATTATGATTATAATAATTATTTTTTTAATAATAAAGCATCTATAACTTTTAATAGCCCCGATAATACAATTTTATTAAAGGAAAATATATTTTTATACAATTTTTTTGTTATTATTCTTATTAATTTGATTTTAGGTTCTATAGAACCTATAAGTGCTATATATTATAATTCATCTAAAATAAGAAATGAATCAGATAATATAAATACAGATAAATTTAATATTTATAATAATTTAGGAAAATATAAAAATATATTAAATTCTTATACATATTCGTTAAATATATTTCCTTTAACAAGTTATTTATATCTTAATCAAACAACTAATATAACAACTGCTGTTTATTCATTTTCCAATATTAATCTAGAAAAGTATTATGATAATATTTATGATAGTATATTAAAATTATTTAATATTTATGATGAATTATATGATACAAATATATACAAAAGACTTAATAATTATACAACTGAAGATATTAAATCAACAATAAATTTATTCAGTTTTAAGTTTGTTGAAATTGTAGATAATTATTATAGAGATAATGATTTTTATTTAAAATCTATCGCTTTAGAAGATATTAATTCATTATTTACCTTTTTTTTTAATAATAGTGCAATATCTTATGGAGACGGAACTTCAAATGATTCTACAATATTAATACAAATTTTTCAGAAAGCTGATAATCAATTATTTGGAAGTTCATTTATAACATTTATTAATAATAAAACACCCAAATTATCAACAGATAGTTTATACATTTATAAGTTTTTATTTATTGTAAATTCACCATTTTATCGTATTTATTTATTAATTAGATTTTTATATACATTTAGTGATTCTGTATTATCAGCTGACTTTATTTTATTAAGAAACTATCTAACTTTTTATTTGATAGTATATACTAATAATAAAGTCATTGCAGAGAGTTCTGATATTAAATTTCAAAATTTTGAAATTTCTGATGATAATTTTGATAATTTAGAATTAATAGATAATTTTATTTCATACGATGAAATAAATTCAATAAATGAAGATGAAACATCAAGTAAAATTAATAATGGTAATACAGAAAATTTGTTAATTTATACTAACTTTTATTTTATTAAATCATTTATAAAAGTATCTTCAAATATTGATAATATTTATCCTAGTATTTATAATAAATTAAAATATAATTATGATGATTTAATTTTTAATAATTTAATTACACAAATTCAAAGTAATAAAGAATTATTTTTTGATATTGATTATATAAATAATTTTTTGAATGTATTTTTTGATAAAAATAATTATAATCTTAATGAAGTATTTAGTTTAGTTTTAAATATAAATATAGTAAACGTACCTAGTGAAATTGTAAATAATAAAATAGGTAAAGATTGTTATTATTCTGCTTATTCATTAGGGACTTATTTTGATAACACAAATAAATTAAATATTGATACAATTAACAATATTTACAACTTATATTTAAATTTTAACTTGGTATCTAATTTTAATGATTTGTATTTAATTAAAACATTTGATGTAAAACGTTATCAAGATTTTATTAAAAAAGATAATATAATTGATGGATTTAATTATTATTATACTCTATTTAATGGTATAAATAATATAGCAACTATAAATAATATTTATAGTTATTATGATGAAATAAATAATTCAGTATTAAAGTATATATTAGATAATTTTAGTTATTTAAATAATTATTATATTTCAGTTGAATTATTTAATTTATATTTAGGTTATTTTAAAGATGTCACAGATTTATTCAATTCAACAAATGATACAAATATTAATTTATATAATTATCTACCTAATACACTCAATACATATAAAAGATTGATAACAAATAATAAAATTATTATTGTTTATTTTCTCTATAAATCTTTAATTGAACAGTGTCTATTTCTTGATGTAAAATATTATATTGAAAAAGTAAATTCTGTTAAAGTCTATAATATAAAATTTAAAAATTTTGTTATAGATAAATACGGATTTTATATTTATACTGATATTTTAAATAAATTAGTTATTAATATAACTAAAAATATTACTAATCTATTTTTAGATTATAGTAGAGTTGAAATATTTTATATATCAAATGATATATCTCCTAATTTAACAAATTTTATAACATTATCAAAAGATGTTTATTTAAATAATTTTGTAAATGGAACTAAAGAATATTATAAACAAAAAACTAATGATATAATATATATTACAAGCACTGAAAGAATATATATAAAAAATGAATTTAATAATTTTTTTATTAATTTATTTGAAAGTAATTTTGATATCCAAGTACTAACAATCGCATTTTATCAAAATTTAAACAATTTATTATCAGGTTTAACTAATGAATTAATAATCTATTTATTTTTTGTTTTAAATAACAATTTAATTAATTTAATTATTGAAACAGATATTAATAAAAATCTTAATGAAATTAATCAAATAAATAAAAATGATTTTTATAATACTAGTATTACATTTATAAAAAATACTTATAATGATATTCAAAATTTATATGATAGTAATTTTTATAATCTTATAAATAAAGCTACTTTAATTAATAAAATATTTGAACTAGTTGCTAATTTTTATGGAAAAAATAATATTAATTATTATAATGTTTTGTATTACAAATATAATATTTCTTTTGATAATACAGTTTATGATATTAGAATTAATATAAATAATCTTATTAACAATAAAATATCTTATTCTACTGTATGTGAAAAAGAAATTAATAGATTTTTATATTATTATATGACTAATTATGCTACAAAACTAGCCAAAAATATATCTACAGCGAGTGTATTAGAAAGTATTAATTTCATAAAAAATAATACTACTTATGAATATGTTAAAATGTATAATCAGATATATAAAAATAGTAATGATAAAGTATATGAAGAAAATTTAGAAATTTATCAAAATGAACAAGTTTTAAGTTTATTGAATATAGATTTTTTTACTGATAAATTATCTACAATAAATAATGCATATTTTATTGATTTTATATCTAGTATGTCAACTAATTATTATACAGATTATCTATATTTTTTTAATTATATGAGTGATAATTTAGGACCTATTTTTAATAATGTTTTAATTAATAATTTAAATGCTTTTGATTATTTTACTGATTTAAATAATATTGATGAATTGAATGATTATGTTAATAAATTTTTAACCTTAGAAGAATATTTTTCACCCTATTATATTTATGATAATATTGTTAAATATGGTTTTAATAATTTAAATATAGATACTCAGCTAGAATTAATAACTGAAAAAACTTTAAAAAAGATTATTATTTATTTATTTATGTTATATTTAATATTGCAGAAATTACCAATATACATAAATGAAAATTTGAATTTGAGAACTAATTACATATTAGAATACAATATAATTACTGATAAAATATCATTTTTAATTGGTGATGTATTAAATCCACAAATTATAGCAGATCTTAAAAAGTTAATTTATGATATGTACAGTATTGATCCAAAATATGATTATTATACAAATGATTATACATATAATGATGTATATATTATTAATGTTATTTCTAATAATTTAAAACAGGTGAGAGTTGATAGTTATTTGGATTTTGCTAGAAATTATTTAAATTCATATGTTGATAATATTATTTCTATACAAAATAAATCATCGTTTTTAAATTTGGTTAGTGAAATTAATAAAATATTTGTTTATGATGCATTTTATAATAATTATCAGTTATTAATATATTCTGGTTTTATAGATCGTTATTATTATGAATATAATTTGTATGATTTTAATAGTTATACTATAAATAGTCTAAATAATAATTCATCTAATTCATTATTCTTTGAAAATTTAATTTATTATTATGATAAAACTGATCTATACAATATTAATATATTATTGATTAGATTTATCTTATATTTAGAAGCATTTGGTATTATATTAAGTAAAACACAACGAAATAATATAGATGGTATAATATCATATACACGATTAAATGCGATTAATATTAATCCAACATTAGAAAATATTAAAGGTTATAATAACTATAATGATTATTTGTATATGTATCAAGAAAATAATAATTATACTAATATAAATAATTATTTGATGAGAAATGACATGTCGTGGAATTATATATTAAATTTGATGGTTAATAGTAATGATAATAATTTATCATTGATAACTCCTATAGATTATGATTTTGATACTGCTTTTGTTAATTTTGGCAATATATATAATAAAGATATAAATCTATATAAAAAATTTTATAATTATGACTATAATTTTTATAAATATCCAAATAATTATGTTGGTATTTATCAACAGAAAGAAGAATTCTATAATAAAATCTTAAAAATTCAAAAGAATTTATTTAATATTAAAAGAACCAATTATACTTTATATAAATTACTATTTGATAATATAATATTAACTAAATATTCAAATGTATATTTAACATATGATACAACTTTTTCAGATTCCTATTTTATACCAATATTTACTGAAATAATTCAATTATATCTATCATATAAGAATGTTTATGTGTATGATAATAATAAATATTTGAATGTATATTCATTATATAAATATTTTGAAACAATATTAATTAATAATAATAATTCATCTAATTTAGAAAGTTTATTATTATTAGTAAATGAAATGTATTTTTATCAATTGTTTAAAGTATTGTATAAAGATTACGATATTAATACTGTTCAATTAGAATATGTAGATTTTATTAGTCAGATAAGTAGTATTTATAATGTTAATTTTGTTTATAGTAATAATTATAATTTATTAACAAAGTTAATTATACAATTTGAATTAGTTATTGAATTTTTAAATAAAACAGAAAATTATGGTATTATAATAGATGATAATATAAATATAATATTTGATACAGTAAATCAATACATTATATCAAAAGACAATATTAATAATTATATATATACTGAAAAATTAGGTTATTTGATAGAAATTGTAGAATATCAGGATTTATTAAATTTATTGTCCAAGAGCATTGAAACGATGATATTATATGAAGATTATAATTATGAATATTATTTAAATTTAATTTATGTGAATAATTTTAAGAATAAATATTTTACAACTTATAATGATGAAAAGAAGATTTTATCATTTTACGAAATAAGTTATACTATTAGTAATTATTTAATATATATAATATCCAAGAATGATATATTTATTAATGAAATATTATACAAATCACTTGAAGAATATTTTAAAGAAAATAATAAAGAAAATTATGCTTTAGAAATAACAACATTATTATATAAACTACAAAATGATAATTTTTATGGTTTAGTTATAAAAACATATGATAACACAATAAATAATGATTTATTAGAATTAAAACTAACATTTTTAAATTTTTATTTTATGAAAATGATAGATAAAACTATAGAAAATAATAATACATTTAGACAAATTAACAATAATTTATTAATTTTGTATAATATTTTTATTTTATTAGAAATGACTAATTTTATAAAAGATGAAGTATATTATTTATTATTAACAAGTGTTATAACTAATTCTTATAATATTATATATGAGAATAGAAAAATATCTGTAATTAATTTAACAAATGATATTTTAATTAACATAGAATATTCTAATTATGTAAAACAATATAATATATTAAATTACAACAAGGATATATTAAATAGTAGTATTAAATTAACAAAAGATTATGGAATAAATAATTTTAATAATATAGTAGCTGATTATGATTATAATAATATATTTAATATAATTTACATAAATAATTTATATCAAACAGCTCCAAATATAAATATAAGTTTCTTTGGTAATTTCATATTAAATTTATTAAATAAGGATAATTTATTAACATATTATACAGAATTAGAGTTATCAGACCAAACATTAATTAAAAATACAATTAATATAATAATCAGAATGATTAATGTATATTTAGAAAAATTCAAGGAATTATACGGTGGTTATAATAATAATATAGACAGTAATTTATCAATAAATGTATTTACAGATTTTTTTACAGAAGATAATAATTATGATAAGAATACAAATATAAATATATTTACACTAATTTATACTAATTTTTCAAATGATTTATACAAGATAAATTTTCAGATGTTAGTAGTATTATTTTACAATATTTTTATGTTGATATATTTTTATAATTATGGTAATACAATAATAGATGATATTGACAATATAGTATTATATTTATGCAATTTAATATATAAAAAGATTTTAATATATTATGAAAATCAAACAATGACGACTGAATATATAGAAACGGAAATATTTTTTAGAAGATTAAATGTATTAATTGAAAATTATTATAATAATAGTGAATTAATAGAATTATGTTATAATTTTTTTAATACGATTATTAGTAATAATTTAAGTAAAACAGATGATACTGTTATAACGAATATAAATAATTTTATAAATAAAACCTATAATGGTTTAGATGAATATAGAGTTGATAATTTATTTAATATTGATAATTTTTATAGAAAAAATATTAAAAATAATAAGATAATAATTTTTAAACATTTATTAGATAAAGTATTTGATGTTAATCAATCAATATTAATATTATATTTAAAGAGTATCATACCTGATGATTTAGTTAATATACAAAAAGATTATATAAGTAAAATACGAAATAGAACTAAAGGATTTGTAAATAACGATGGTATATTAAAGATTATTGATAAGATAGAACTATATTTTAATGATGAATTGATAGATACATTAAGTAAAGATATGTTATTATTATATTATAGCTTTATTGAGAATATAAATAAAATCAAGACACTTAATGAATTTTATGGTAGAGACCAAGATTATATATTATATGGAACACGAGATTATATATTAAATTACACTAAAGATTTTTATATACCAATATACTTTTTTTACAAAGAGATATCTAAATCATTATCATTAATATCATCAATGTATGTAAATAAATATATAAAAGTTAAAATAAACAGTGATAATATAATAAAATCATATTATGGTCCAATGGTAATTGAGAAGGGGTTAGAATTATCATTATTAGTAGATTACATATATGTAGAAAAAGATGAGAGAAAGAGTTTAACAGAAAAGAGGATAGATAATTTAATAAATACACATTATAATTTTTTGGCATCTAAAAAATACGAACCAAATAATAATACTTTTAATATAAATAATACTTATAATAGTAATGATGATATAATATATTTAAATTTTGAATTTAATGAGATGACTAATTTATGTTATCAATTATATTGGGAACTAAATCTTTATGTAAATAATATACAAATAAATAATATTATAAATGTGAATGAATTAATATTATCAACAGTAATATATTTTGATGATGCTAGAAGAGATGGAATTAAAATAATAGATAAGAGAGATTTTAATAAGATAACAACAACATTAAATAAATATAAATATTGTACCAGAGCAAATGAAGATAAAATCAACACATATAGTTTTTCATATGAACCGAATAACATTCAACCAAGTGGAGCAGTAAATTTATATAAACTAGATAAATTTACGATAGAGATAGCAATAAATAATAAATTATTGGTTGAAGTTATAAATAGAATTAGTAATTTTTGGACGATAGAGAGTATAGATTGGAATTTAAATTTACATACTTTAAATTACAATATATTAAGATATCAATCAGGATTATCAGGATTATTATATAAGAGATTTATAAAGAGTCAATAATAACACTAAAGTGTTATTTCGCAGTCGCTCAGTTCGTTTTACTCAAATTTATATGATATAATCATTTTAATATTTTCTTTTTATTTGTTCTTTATAATTTAATATTATTTAAATAAATATATATACCAATAATTATTTATGCCAGGTGGAGAGGTACAATTAGTAGCATATGGAGAAGAGAATATGTTTTTAAATGATGATCCACAGATTACATTTTTTAAAATAATTTATAGAAGATATACAAACTTTTCAATAGAAACGATAGAACAGAATTTTAATAGTAATTTAGATTTTGGTAAAAAGTTTTCAATTGAATTGAGTAAGATAGGAGATTTAATACATAAGATGTGGTTAGTTATAGAATTACCAAATATACCTATATTATATGATATAAATAACATAGTTGATAAAAGAATAAGATTTGCGTGGGCTAGAAAGATAGCATATGCACTTGTAAATTATATAGAAATAGATATTGGAGGAACTGTAATAGATAGACAATGGGGTGAATGGATGAATGTATTAAATGAGTTAAATATAACAAATTTTAATAATAATATTGATGAATTAACAGGGAATGTACCTGAAGTATATTTATTAAAGACAATTTATACAAGTAATATACCAAGTAGAGTATTATACATACCATTACATTTTTGGTTTTGTAAATATGCTGGTTCTGCATTACCGATGTTATCAATAGAATATAATTTAATAAGATGTACGGTAGAATTAAATAGTTTTGATAGTTGTGCTATATTTTCACCAACAAATTACATATATGTATCAGCATATTTAGGCAATGGAATTAAAGATGAACCCATATTACAGGTATCAGAATTAGGATATTCATGGGGAATATATGATTCAATAGAACCATATAAAATAAATGGTTCTGAAATAGTATATAAATTATATTACAGAAAGATATCAGATATTCCGTTTATATCAACAACATCAACTTATTACAGTAATTACTCTACATCAACAATTTTAGGAAATTTATTAAATCAGCCGATAGAGAATTATGTAAGAAATTTCATATATGGTATGGATAGTAAAACAATATATTATCCAGAGGCAGTTAACAATTCTTCATTTAGATTTATATCAATAGAAAAACCATATTTTATATCAACATTAGATTTATCTATTAGGAATGCTTATTTATTAATTGATTATATATATTTAGATAAAGAAGAAAGAACTAAATTCTTTAATAATAGACATGAATATATAATAGAACAGGTATATTTTTCAGGTAATAAAATACTGAAAAATCTAAATAATAAAATAAATTTAGAAGTAGTTAATCCATGTAAATGGATGGTATTTATGGGTCAATTAAGTTATTATACAAATCCAAATGTAAATGATTTTTTTAATTACAAGACAACATTTATAAGAAATTTAGGAAATGAAATAATTGGCGAACCATTAATTAAAGAAGCCAATATAATATTAAATTCAAATCAGAATAATCAAATTTTTGATATGAAATTTTATTCTAGATTAATGCCATTTTTATATTTTCCAAGAACATTTAAAACAGATGGTTTTGGAATTTATACATATTCATTATATCCAATAACACCATCACAACCGTCAGGTTCAATAAATATGTCATTATTTAATAATATAAGTATAAATCAAAGTTTTAATATTGTAGATAGAAATTATAATAATTTTATATTTAAGTCTTACTTTGTCACACATAATGTATTAAGAATATATCATGGAGTATGTGGTCTTGTATTTAGTAATAATTTATAAATGATCTTTGCTGTATTGTCTTAAGAAAGAACCAATATTCTTTAATTCTAAATCTTTAGCAGAATAATCTTTAAAGTAATCAGTGTAGTTAGCTATTTCTTGACGAATCTTATCTAAAGAAACATATTCATTGTTATTATCATTCATTAAGTAAGCAATTTTAATATACTTATTAATAGTTAATATTTTTTTGTAAAGTTCAATTTCTAATGCTTGAAATTCATTTAATTCTTTATTAATTTTTTCAATTTCAGAAGATCTAAGTGTTTTATTGGTAGATTTTAAATTGTTTAAAAGATGTTTAATATCTTCAGCAATATTTGTTGCAAATTGAGGAACAACTTCTACCTCATTTAATACAACACCAGTTTTTGGATCATTACCACCTCCTACTAATCCAAATTGAAGACCTGAAGTGATTAATGGAGATGAAAACATTGAATATGGTGTTTGTTGAGCTGTTACAGCACGTAATAAATGTTTAATAGATGAATCCCAAGCTACTTTTGGTTTTTGATTTGGTTCTACTCTATAACGATGAACACCACGGTCTGCTAACATTTTATTTTCCATATTAGTTCCTTCAAAAGGTTGAACATTGGGATTTAATATTTGAACATTGTGATTAACAAAAGAAACACACATATTTAATATATTTCTTAGATTAGTATTTTCAGCAAGTGCTTTTCTTTCATCAGATGATAAATTTTCATTAGGAAGAACATTTTTAACCCAATAAGTAAAGTTAGGATATTTTTTTAATTTTCCTTTGACAAATGGATCCCATACAGCTAATTCTGGGAATTTAAAACTTCTTAGAACTTGTCTGATAGTATAAGGATTTTGTTTACTAAAACTTTCATCTAATGCACCAATTTTTATATCTTCTTTTGCTATTTTCTTCATAAAATCTTCACCATTGCCTTCAATTAATTTTTCAATAACATCACAACATTCATCTCCATCAATTGATAAATATGAATTAAAACATTTTTCAGCTGATTTAAAATATTCTCTGTACTTAGGTTCAGATGGATCAAAAGTTTCAAATGTTCCATCAGCATTCTTCTTTTGAAAACTACCGTCATCTCTAAGTTTCCATTTATTTTGTTGTAATGCATTTCTTCTATCATAATTAGTTGAAAAATCATAAACAACATCATCTACACTTACTTCATTCTTCTTTATTTTTTCAAGGATTTTACCATCGCATGAAAAAACGCTATCAAGAGCGTCAGGACTTGTTGGTATATTGTCATCGGTTGCAGAAGTATCACCGCCATTTTGTAATAATCGACTAAGTTCACTAAAAGAATCAAGAGTTTTGTCAGTAAAATACCTAGCAGCTAATTTTCTAAAATTATCATTTGTAGGTATCATATCAATTACTAAGGGTAGTCGTATGGCACTTGCATCTCTTTCATCTCTTGCGAATTGTGCAGAACTCTTTAGTAAATTTACACGTATTTCTTTACCATCGGTAGACATATCAAAATCTTTTACTGAATTAAAAGGTGATGGTCCGGCGGACTTAACTTCAGCCTGTACTGCTTCTTCTTTTTTTGTTGTTGCTTCTCTATACATAAAATTTGCTAAACTATTAAATACATCTCTATCAGCTTGATGAGCTTTTTTATATGCTTCCCAAAATTGTTTTACGAGTTTAGAACCACTACCTCCTGTTTGATTTGTGGTTTTGTAGTTTTTATAATATCTTTTATTAAGAGAATTTTGTATTTGTTCTTGAAGATCTGTTCTTAATAAAGTATCAAGATCTTCCATAGATCCAGTTATTTCTTTTGTGACCTTTTTAAAACCACCAAATAAATTATCATAACGTCTAATTTTAGAATTCATTTTTTGTAAATAATCTTCAGTGTAAGAACCTGCTAATTGATAAACTTTGTAAGGAACAAAACCAGATTGTTGTTTTTTGGATAAAGTAATTATTTTATTTAAAC
>Ga0214923_10005406_pt1 | contig 14862 bp, 15 predicted proteins | sample LL1510_MetaG_FD_177993 | JGI IMG/M metagenome (GOLD analysis project Ga0214923, IMG submission 177993) | Freshwater microbial communities from Lake Lanier, Atlanta, Georgia, United States - LL-1510 | ecosystem: Environmental > Aquatic > Freshwater > Lake | place: USA: Georgia | collected... | reverse complement strand
CTCGTCGCTGGAGTTGCAAGAATATGATAGGGGAGGGGCTCTTCGCTTGCCACAACTGGCTCAACAACTCGCTCGGCAGGCTTTGAAATTGTGGGAGAAGGGATTGGCGCTGCAGATTTCGTTTCAACTTTTTCAGTGGGCTTTGCAGCTGCAGCTTTACCGTTTTCAGCTATCCGAATAATTACTTTTCCCACTTCAACTGTTTGCCCTTCATTAGCTAAAAGCTCCGCCACGGTACCTGTGACTGGGGAAGGAATTTCTACAGTTGCTTTGTCCGTCATCACTTCAACCATTGGCTGATCCGCTTGGAGACTATCTCCAGTCTTCACCAACCACTTAACAATTTCTCCCTCGTGAACACCTTCACCGATATCAGGTAATTTAAAGTCCATATTATTTCCCTCTAAAAGTTTTTAACTTTGCCGACCGCAAGCGCTACTCGCTCTGGATCAGGCATATAAACATGCTCCAACGTGTAGGGGAACGGAGTATCCAGCCCCGTCACTCTCACAATAGGAGCTTCCAAATGCAAAATAGCCTCTTCGTTAATTAAAGCTGATAGCTCAGCACCAAAACCGCAGGTTTTTGGAGCTTCGTGAACAATGACAACTCGACCTGTTTTTTTCACGGATTCTAAAATAGTTTCTTCATCTAAGGGAACAAGAGTTCGAAGATCAATCACTTCACAATCAGCTCCTCTAGGCTCGCATAGTTCGGCCGCTTTCATACAAACTGGAACCATCGCTCCCCAGCATAAAAGAGTCACATCTCTTCCCGGGCGGACAACAGAGGCCTTGCCCAACTCCACCGTATAACTCTCCTCGGGAACCTCGCCTTTGATGGATCGATAAATTCTCTTTGGCTCAAGAAACATCACAGGGTCTTCATCTCGAATAGAACTGATCAAAAGCCCTTTGGCATCGTAGGGATTTGATGGAACGACCACTTTAAGACCTGGCGTGTGGATGAAGTAAGCTTCTGAACTTTGAGAATGGTAGTGCCCACCACGAATTCCTCCTCCGTAAGGAGTTCGAATTACCATCGGACAAGTAAAACCTCCGCCGCTCCGATATCTAATTTTGGCAACTTCACTCACGATTTCATCAAAAGCCGGATAAATAAAATCCATGAATTGAATCTCTGGAACTGGCCTTAAACCATTAACTGCCATTCCCATGGCCATTCCAATAATTCCACTTTCGTTGAGGGGGGTGTCCATGACTCTCTCTTCCCCAAATTCTTTTTGTAGTCCTTCAGTGGCTCGAAACACCCCACCGTTGAGCCCCACATCTTCACCCATCAGAACGACTCTGGGATCAACAGTCATCTCACACATTAACGCATCTCGTACCGCTTGTACTAAAGTTAAAGTCGCCATAATTGCCTCTTAAAGTGGAAATGCCTCGCTAGTGTTTTCAAACTTCCCACGAAGTTCCACTTCATGTAAAAGCTCAGCTTTTTGTTTCTTTAATTGCGGTGTTAACTCCGCATAAACATCCTCAAAAAGATCCAAAGGATCTGGAGCAGGTTCCCCCTCGGCTTTTTCCACAGCTTCTGCTAGCATTTTCTTTAACTCCTCTAGAAGAGCTTTTTCTTTCTTCTCATCCCAAAGCTTCCTGCTCTCTAAATAAGTTTTTAATCTTTTAATGGGATCGCGCTTTAGCCAAGCTTGATACATTTTCTCGTCACGATAACGAGAAGGATCATCTGACGACGAGTGCGGTCCCATTCTAAAAGTTACACACTCAATGAGAGAGGGGCCTTCGCCGCGTCTAGCTCTATCAACCGCTTCTTTGGTGGCCTGATAAACTGCTAGGACGTCATTTCCATCTACCGCAATGCCTGGCATTCCATAACCGATAGCTTTATCTGATAACCTTTTGGCTCCCGTCTGTTTGGAAAGTGGAACTGAGATCGCATACTGATTATTAGTGACTATAAAAACTGAAGGTGCCTTGTAAGCACCTGCAAAAGTAAGCCCTGTGTGAAAATCGTTTTCTGAAGTACCGCCGTCTCCGCAGTAAGAAATGGCCACTTCTTTGGTCTTGGAAATCTTTGAGGCCATTGCGGCGCCGACAGCTTGGATCAATTGAGTTGCGATAGGACTAGAGACACTAAACATTCTGATTTTTGGAAAACTATAGTGAACCGGCATTTGTCGGCCTTTCGACAAATCTGCCCGATTTCCCCAGAGGTTGCAAAGCATCTCATAAATACTGGCTCCTCGGTAAAGAAAAATCCCTGGTTCTCGATACGAAGGGAATACCCAATCTTTTTTCTCGAGAGAAGCCGCCGTTCCCGTCTGTATGGCCTCTTGACCAAATGAGGGAACATAGAATCCAATTCTTCCTTGGCGCTGAAGCATCATCCCTCGTTCATCAAAGGCACGAGTCAGAGCCATGTTGCGATACATTTTTAAGAGGAGCTCTTTGTCTAATTTAGGATCTGCTTTTGGATCGACAGTTCCATCCTCATTCATTATCCGATAACAATCTTCCCGAAGGATCGCACAGCTTGATTCATCCTTGTCAGATTTGGCACTTTTCTTTTTCGTCATTGCATCTTTACTGTTTGTTTTTTTCTTCATGAATTCTTGTCCCGATTGCATAATTAGTTAGCCCTCGAACGCAATAGCCCCTCAAGAAATTTCTCAGCGGCTCGATAAGAACTTCTCACTAAAGGCCCAGAAGGAACACAAAGGAATCCTTTCTCCAAACCTACTCGTTCATAATCTTTAAAAATATCTGGGTGCACATACTCTTCGACGGGCAAATGCCAGGTCGTCGGTCGCAAATATTGCCCGAAGGTTACTATCTGAACGCCGACCTTTCTAAGGTCATCCATGGCCTTGTAAATTTCATCTTGAGTCTCACCCAGTCCGACCATCACTGAGGACTTAGTATAAATCTTAGGAAAAAAATCTTTTACTTTTTTCAAGACGTTAAGTGATTGCTGATAGCCACATCGCTTGTCTCGAACAGTCGATGTTAATCGCTCCACTGTTTCAATGTTATGCGCAATAACGTCAACCCCAGACAGACAAATTCTCTCAACACTTTTATCATCGCCTTGGAAATCTGGGATCAAAACTTCTACTAACGTTTCGGGGCTGCGTTTTTTTATCTCTTCCACGGTTCTAGCAAAGTGATCAGCCCCACCATCCGGAAGATCATCACGATCCACTGAAGTGAGAACCACATATCTAAGTTTTAATTCAGCAATCGCTGAAGCTACATTAACGGGCTCATTCAAATCTAAGACGCCTTTTGGATTACCGCTCTTCACATGACAAAAACGACAAGCCCTAGTGCACGTATCACCCATTAACATCACTGTCGCAGTCCCACCGCCCCAACATTCGGAAACATTCGGGCACTTCGCTTCTTCGCAGACTGTGTGTAATTTCAAACTCCGGAGAAGTTCCTTGATTCGAGAATAGTTTTCACCCCCTGGAGGGCGAATCTTTAGCCATTCTGGCTTTGGAGCTGAATGAGAAACATTGGCCATAATTATGCAAATTTGTAATAGAAAATAGGGGGTTAGGCAATCAACAGTGTCGACCCGTTTGTGCCGCATAAGACACTGTATTCATTGGGTTTTTGGGCGGTCACAAAACTTGTCTCTTGAATCTAATATTAAGAGGAATAAAGTGGCCCGAAAACGTTGTTGAGGCGATCATGCGGATAACCTATTTTTTTATTTTATTTCTAATTTCTTCACTGGGTTTTTCACAACCCTCGGTCTCCGTTTTCCAAAGGCTTCTGAACACTAACAATATTGCTATTAGAAACGATGCCTGCAAAAAGGCCGCTCAATTCCAATATGTTTTTGTAGCTGGAATTTTTAATGAGCTGATGCCTTACTACTTTAAGGATTACCACGACTGGTTGGTCAACTGCCACGTTCCCGAAAAAAACATTCTCATTGCAAGGCCCTATTCTGGAGCTGGATTAAGTCGTGCATCAACAAGCTTAAAAGACTCTATCGCTCAAATGTCCTCACAATCTCCGACAAAACCCATTATCCTAGTGGGTCACAGCAAAGGCGCGCCAGAGGCTCTACTCGCATCGCTCGAAAGTTCTCCTGAAGTACAGGGGAAAATTGCGGCAGTCGTTTCAATTCAGGGTAGTTTTGGGGGTAGTCCCATTGCCGATCTCGCACTGACTTATTCAGATAACAGATCAAATTTGAAAGATCGGATATTGGTTCGAGTCGCCAGACAATTGGCCCTTTGGTTGAAGCGAGTGGAGGTCGCTTACGGAAAGCCCATGACTGAAGGGGTCGACTCAGTTAGAACTCAGGAATCTCGACAATTTTGGACTCAATATCTTAAGAATCATAGTTCGTCAGTGATTTTGACTGAGAACAAACTCTTAGTTTTGCAAACTTTTAAGCACTATCGCAGATTGAATCCTTTTTTCTTTCTAAGCGGTGAGTATCTTGATCGAATCACTGGGGAAAGAACTGATGGAGCGATCCCCTTTAGTTCCCAACGTCCTCCGTTGAACAACTTAACCACTGCTGTTTTGGAACTTGACCATTTGGACACAGTATTACCAAGTACTTTTTCTTTTTCCAGTGCGGACGTTAGATACCATCTCATCGCCTCAATCATTGAAGCGATTGAGTAACTCTTAAACTCCTCTTTCGTCAGTTCCCCAAATTTCTTTGTGCTGTTGAGTTTGCATGGTCACGGGGGCCTTAGCAGAGAGAATCCAACTGGCCAACTCAGCTGGTTTCACGAGGCCAAACGCAGGAGAGTATAATACCGTGCACCGCTCATGCAGATTTTGTTTTTCACAAATATCTTGCGCCCACTCGAAATCTTTTTTTGAGGCAACTACGAACTTAAACTGATCCTGCTTTTGAACAAGATCACAATTTTCCCAGGCCATTTTTTCTGATTCCCCACTGTCCGGGCACTTAATATCGATAACTTTAATGACCTCTTGGGGTACATCTTTGATTGAAAAGCTGCCATTGGTCTCAAGAGACACTGTGTACTCGGCTGCAATTAATTGTCTTAACAGCTCCAAAGTTCCCCTCTGACTCAACGGTTCCCCTCCCGTCACGCAGGCATACTGAGTTTCAAACGGTTTAATTTTCTCTAAGATCTCGGGAATGGTCATCAGAGAACCCTCCCAATAGGCGTACTTTGTATCGCACCAGCTACATCTTAGATTACAGTAAGAAGTCCTAATAAACGCTGTTGGCTTTCCAGCAAGTAGACTTTCACCCTGGATACTGTGAAAAATTTCATTAATTTTTATTTTTACTTCATCCATCAGCACTAATTGGATATTTGCTGTCGGACTAAGGCGCGTTCTAACTTGAGTTGTTGTTTTCTAAAATCACTTTCGCTCAAAGTGCCCATCATAGCTTGCTCAGCACGTTTTTGTGCGGCTTGAGCTCTAGCTTTATCGATCTCCGAGGACTCTTCCACGGTATCCGCCAACACAAGAACTTTATTGTTCCTGATCTCGGCAAATCCATAGCTAACAGAGAATTTTCTCTCTTTTCCATCTTTGGTAAAACTCATGGGACCGGTTCCAAGGAGGGTGAGCAAATCGGTATGTCCGTCTAAAATTTGTAGTTCACCCTTTGACCCAGGCAGCTTCACTACATCTGCGGAGGCACCATCAACGAGCTTTTTTGTCGGGGTCACAATATCGATCTTTAACATGAATTACTTCCCTCGAAGTTGCTCTGCTTTCGCAATCGCTTCTTCAATTGTTCCAACCATGTAAAAAGCTTGCTCTGGAAGATCATCATGTTTTCCGTCGATAATCTCTTTAAATCCTTTAACAGTGTCTTTCACTTCAACATATTTACCTGGGTTACCAGTAAATTGTTCCGCCACAAAGAAAGGCTGGGACAAGAAGCGTTCAATTTTTCTCGCTCTAGCCACGGTAACTTTGTCATCCTCAGACAATTCGTCCATACCTAGAATTGCAATAATATCTTGAAGATCTTTATATCGCTGAAGAATTCGTTGTACTTCTCGAGCTACGCCATAGTGCTCTTCACCCACAACTTCAGGAGTTAGAAGTCTTGAAGTCGATGCTAACGGATCCACCGCAGGATAAATTCCCTTTTCAGCAATAGGACGCGACAAGTTCGTGGTGGCATCTAAATGTGCGAATGCAGTTGCTGGAGCTGGGTCGGTGTAGTCGTCCGCAGGTACGTAAATCGCTTGCACTGAAGTGATTGAACCTTTTTTAGTTGTGGTAATACGCTCCTGAAGCTGTCCCATTTCAGTCGCTAGCGTCGGTTGGTACCCCACAGCTGAAGGGATACGCCCCAACAACGCTGATACTTCCGAACCTGCTTGAGTGAAGCGGAAGATGTTATCAACGAAAAGCAATACGTCCTGACCCTCTTCATCTCTGAAATATTCAGCTGATGAAAGTGCCGACAAAGCGACTCTAAGACGCGCTCCGGGCGGCTCGTTCATCTGTCCGTAAACCAATGAAGTTTTATCAATAACTCCTGATTCTTTCATTTCCATCCAAAGATCGTTCCCTTCACGGGTTCTCTCTCCCACGCCGGCAAACACTGAAAGACCACCATGTTGTTGAGCAATATTGTTTATCAGCTCCATGATGATAACTGTCTTACCCACTCCGGCGCCGCCGAACAGACCAATTTTTCCCCCTTTTGCATAGGGCGCTAGTAGGTCCACCACTTTAATTCCAGTTACAAGCATTTGAACGGAGGTGCTTTGCTCTTCAAATGTCGGTGGGTTTCTGTGGATAGAATAATGTTTCTTTGCTTTGACCGGCCCCATTTCATCGACAGGCTCTCCGATCACATTCAAAATTCTTCCTAAAGCTTCTCTTCCAACGGGCATTTGGATCGATGCCCCAGTATCTCGAACTTTCATTCCACGAATCAACCCATCGGTAGAATCCATCGCGATACAACGTACCACGCCATCTCCAAGATGCTGTGCTACTTCTAGAGTAAGATTCTCAGACTCTTTACCCAAGCTTGGGTTGGTAAGTTTAAGTGCATTGTAAATTGGGGGCAAATGTCCTGGAGCAAAGGCTACGTCCACTGCGGGCCCTACGACTTGTGTAATTTGTCCAAAGTTTTCTACCGACGCCATTTTTGTTTCTCCTTAAATCAAAATCTTTTTTTACTTCATGGCCTCCACGCCACCGACGATTTCCATCAATTCTTTTGTAATCGCTGCTTGTCGAGCCTTGTTGTAAAGAAGCGTGAGATCTTCAATCATCTCTGAAGCATTCTTCGACGCATTTTCCATAGCTGACATTCGCGCGCCATGTTCACTTGCAACCGATTCCAACACGCATCTGAAAAACTGCATGTAAAAATGTTTCGGCACGATGTCGTTCAAGATCTCTTCCTTTGAAGGTTCAAAGATGTAATTTTTAAATCGCTCATCTTCTCCAACCTTGAGTATTCCAACAACACCTTCCGGAACTTCGGTCGCTACAGGAATCAATCGCTCTACAGTTACTTTTTGCTGAATTGCAGATTTAAATTCGTTGTAGACCAAATAGATCGCATCAAACTCCTCTTTCAAATAAGCATCGAGGATTTCCTGAGCAATATGAGCAGCTTTAGCGTAAGTGACTTTAGAAAGAAGCCCCTCGTGATAAGTCGCGATGGGGTGTCGTTTCTTAAAAAAGTCATTCGCTTTCTTTCCAACAACATCTAAGCTGACTTCGACTCCCTGGGCTTGTTTAGACTTGATAAATCTCTGAGCCTCTTTGAAGACACTAGCATTGAAAGACCCGCAAAGACCTCTGTCTCCTGCAACAACGATTAATCTAATTTTCTTTTCCTCTCTAGCCACAAGAAGGGGATGTTGAATACCCTCTCGCTTAAATAGGGAAAGCAAAATAGAATAGATTCGATAAGCAAAGGGCCTAGTGTTGAGAATAGCCTCTTGAGCACGTCTCAATTTTGCAGCAGCCACCATTTTCATCGCCCGAGTAATCTGGCGAGTATTCTGAACGGAACTGATGCGCTTTCGTATTTCCTTACGATCTGCCATGAAATCTTCTCTTTATGCGAAAGTTGCCCCAAATTCCTCGAGCGCTTTCACAAGCACCGGTTTTACTTGGTCATCAATCGCTTTTTTAGTCTTAATATCTTCGAAAAGTTTTGGATACTTTTGCTCTACAAACTCAAACAATCCCTTTTCATAAGCCCCTACACGAGAGGTTGGAAATTTATCGAGGTAACCATTGGTCCCCGCATAAATGATCACCACTTGTTTTTCAACAGGCTGAGGAACGTATTGTCCTTGTTTCAATATCGCCACCATTCGCTCTCCTCGAGCCAATTGGTCTTGTGTGGCTTTGTCTAGATCCGACCCAAACTGAGCAAAAGCTGCCATGGCTCGATACTGAGCTAAAGACAATCGCAAGTTACCTGCGATTGCTTTCATCGCTTTAGTTTGAGCACTTCCACCGACGCGTGATACTGAAAGCCCTACGTTAATCGCAGGACGAACGCCCGAGTAAAACAGATCGGTATCCAAGAAGATTTGACCGTCGGTGATTGAAATCACGTTGGTTGGAATATAAGCCGATACGTCTCCAGCTTGAGTTTCGATGATAGGAAGAGCAGTTAGACTTCCTCCGCCTTCTTTGTCACTCAGTTTAGCGGCTCTTTCTAAAAGACGGCTGTGAATATAGAAAACGTCACCAGGATAAGCTTCGCGACCGGGCGGACGTCTTAAAAGTAGTGACAACTGACGATAAGCTGCCGCTTGTTTTGTTAAGTCGTCATAAACAATCAATGCATGTTTACCGTTATCGCGGAACCACTCTCCCATCGTAACACCCGCATAAGGGGCGATGTACTGAAGCGGGGCTGAAGCGCTGGCAGTTGCAGAAACAACGATTGTGTAATCCATCGCTCCCGCCGCTCTCAACTTGTCTACCACTAGGGCCACTGTTGAGTTTTTCTGGCCGATCGCTACATAAATGCAAAATACGCCTTGGCCTTTTTGATTAATAATCGTGTCAATCGCGACCGCGGTTTTTCCAGTTTGGCGGTCACCAATGATAAGCTCACGTTGACCTCGACCGATCGGAACCATCGCATCGATAGCTTTAATACCTGTTTGCAACGGTTCTTTTACAGATTGTCTTTTAACGATTCCAGGAGCTTTAATTTCTACGTTTCTGAATTCCTTGGAACTAAGCGCGCCCATGCCGTCGATAGGCTGACCAAGGGCATCGACAACTCTTCCAACAAGCGCTTCGCCTACTGGAACTTGTAGAATGCGTCCGGTTCTTTTGACCACATCCCCCTCTTTAACTGCGGCGACATCACCAAACACCGCTACCCCAACACTCTCTTCGTCGAGGTTAAGAACCACTCCATAAAGGCCTCCAGGAAACTCGATCATTTCACCGGCCATAGCCCCTTGAAGTCCGTAAATCCGTGCTACCCCGTCACCCACATTTAGTACGGTTCCAGTTTCAGCGACTTGAACTTCTTTATCAAAGTCTTCAATACGCTTTCTTATGATCTCACTGATTTCGTCGGCACGAATTTGCTGCATGTTTCCTCCATTAACCCGAAATTAAGTTTTCTTCGAAGCTATTTAACCATCCAGTCAAAGAACCATCGTAAGTTCTGCCCGCAGCGGTGACTCTTAGGCCTCCGATCAGAGCTGGATCTACTTTGTAATTAGCTTCAACTTTTTTTCCTAAAATTTTTGTGAACTTGTCTTCTATCTTTTTCTTTTCTTCCGACTCAAGTGAAGTTGCTGTTTCAACACTTAACGAAACCACATTGGCCGAATCCAACAAAACAAGCTGAAGTCTTTCAACGATGGAGCGTAAGTGGTCCAAACGCTTGGCCGTTGAAAGTACGGACAGCACTTTTTTTGCGTCATGAGATAGCTTCGCTTTGGTTACGAGATCTTCCACAACAGCCAATCTTTCATCGTCGGAATAAACATCGCTTGTCAGAACCAAGGAAAGCTCTGTGTTGCTTTCGATCAAAATAGAAAACTCTTCAAGTTCACTGATAAGAGCACGAATCTTAGATCCGTCCTTGAGATAATCAAAAATGGCTTTCGCGTATCTTTGTGAAACTTTATCTTGCGCCATGGCCCACCAAATCTACAAATTCTGTGACTAACTTATGTTTATCTTGCGCGGGGAGGTGTTCACCTAAATAAAGCTCAGCCAACTCAACACTTCTCTCAATGGCTTCGCGTTCCAATAATTTTCTGGCCTTAACAGTTTCCCCAGAGCTCAGTAACTCTGCTTCTTTTTTTATTCTCTCGGCTTCATGTTTTGCATTCGCGAGAGTTTTTTCTTTAAATCGTTTTAAGCTATTTTCACAGTCTTGTTGGTTTTTCTGAGCATGCGCACTGGCTTGGTTCCAGTTGTTCTCCCAAGTAACGAGGTCTTTTCTGGCTTCAGAGGCAAGTTTTTCAGCTTCTTCGATTTCCGACTTTAGAGTTTCAGATCGACTTACCAAAAACTTTGCAAATGGTTTTCGGCCAAAAAACACAAAAACAAAAACCACCAGACTGAAATTTAATACGCTGGCAATGATTATATTCGTTTCCATCGCTACCCTTGCACCATTGGACGGTTATTTAAGTTTTTTTTTAAATCCTTGTCCGCCCCAGAGATCTTTACTGGTTTTCCCACTAACTTTGTTGCTATTCGGCTCGCAAAATCTGAAATGAGCGGCGCTAATTCTCCTCTGGCTTTTTCTGTATCTCCGCTCACTTGTTTTCTAATAGTATCAAGTTTTCCGGCAGCTTCATCGCGAGCCGCTTGTACAATTTTGGTTTCCTCTGCTGTGACTTTTGTTTTCTCTTCCTCTAACCATTGAGAGGTTTTTCGGTGTTCTGCTTTTAAAAAAGCATCATAATCTGTCTTTAATTTTGCAGTTTTTTGTTTTGCAGCTTCGGCTTCTTCTTTAAGTCCGTGGGTTTTATGTTCCCGAATATGAATAAGCTCTAACATTGGTTTAAAAACCAACATTTTCATAACGATAAAACTGCCCAGAAAAAGAGCTAGCTGAATCAAAAACTCGATACCGAACTGTTTATCTAAAACCAGCCCTTCCATTACTTCCATGGTGATCCTCTCGAAATTTCAGCACGTTTGGTTTACAGCCCAAGAGCGGGTGTGTCAAGGAAGGGGATGAGTTTTTGCGCAGTATTTTGAAGACTTTACTTAGTTCGACTTGGCGGGTCTAGAAACACCGGGAAGAGGCCCTAGCATCTTGGTTTTACCATCGAAAACTGCCCCTTCTTCTATTTGTAAGATCGCTGTTTGGACAGTGCCTCGAACGACGGCAGGGGCTTGGATTTCAATTCTCTGGGTTGCATAGATGTCCCCAGAAAAATGTCCTGAAATTACAACAACATCTGCTTCTATTTGTCCAGTAACTTGGGCCTCATCCCCAATGACGAGAATATCCGGGGTGAAGATTTCACCCTTAAAACTACCATCGATACGGGCGGTTCCCTCAAATTGAAGTCTGCCCTCAAGATGGCATCCCTTCTGAAGGACGACAGTTACTTCATGACTTACAGAAGGAAGATCAAACGGGTCCGTTCGTCGTTGAAACATTTTCTCCTTTAATTCATCTGCAAGGCGCATCAAGTCCTCGCGGGTGGTGTATGTGAATTGGATAAGGCCTTTGTTTTCATTGCCCACAATTTTGACCATAGTTCCATAAATTCTTTTTAAGTCATCTTCTAACCCGGTTAAATGGACGCTTCTTTGGGTAGGCGCTGTACCATCGGCCCTACTTTTATCTCGGATGACTTCCCCAACCTTACGCTCCGTATCACGAACCGATAGTTTCTTTTTTACAATTAACTCTCTTACTGCGAGTTGGTCCTCTGGGGACTCCAGAGACAACAAGGCACGAGCGTGTCCCATAGTAATTTTTCCCGCCGTAATATCTTCTCGAATCACTGCTGGAAGTTTTAATAGGCGCAGTGTGTTGGCAACAGTTGCTCGGTTTTTGCCAACGCGCGTTGCAATATCTTCCTGAGAAAGTTGAAATTCATCCATGAGCTGTTGATAGGCAATCGCTTCTTCAATGCAGTTAAGATCTTCTCTTTGGATGTTTTCGATGATCGCCATTTCAAGAGATGTTTGATCCCCATCAATTTCTTTTACGACGACTGGAACTTGTTTTAGACCAGCTCTTTGAGCAGCTCTCCAGCGACGCTCTCCGGCTATCAACTCATATCGACCATCTTTTTGTCTTACGACTAGAGGTTGAATTACTCCATGAACTTTGACTGACTCAATGAGCTCTTCCAAAGCCTCTTTTTGAAAAATCTTTCTGGGTTGGTAGGTATTGGGAACGATTTTTTCAATGTCACAATAGAAAAAATCTTTTTTAAGTTGCGCACCAGGTAATGTCCCTTCAGGACCCTGAGCCTCTGGGATCAATGAAGCCAATCCTCTGCCTAGGGGTTTTTTTCTGTCGATATCAAGCGTTGCCATGTTCTGTCCCTTTCTGTTCATTGGGTCCAACTTCAATTAAAAGTTCTGCAGGGATCTCTGGAAGATCCTCTTCAATGGCCTGTTCTGTCAAAGGCTGTAAAACCTGTTTTTCTTTTTCTACTTTTTCAGTCCCCTCGAGTCGCTTAATGACCTCTTGGGCTAAATTTAAATAGCTCTGAGATCCTGTCGAGCTAATGTCATATAAAAGTACCGGTTTTCCATGACTGGGACTTTCGCTAAGCTTTACGTTTCTGGGAATTACTGTATCGAAAACTGTGCTTTTAAAATGGTTTTTGACCTCTGTAACAACTTGTCGCGATAAGTTGTTTCTGGAATCAAACATAGTAAGAACAATACCCAATTGCTGAAGCTTTTTGTTGAGTCCTTTTCGAATCAGCTCAGCGGTATGAAGAAACTGTCCAAGTCCCTCCATGGCATAGTACTCACATTGAAGAGGAATCAGATAATAGTTTGCAGCTGTTAATGCGTTCAAAGTTAAAAGTCCCAGGGAAGGGGGACAATCAATAAAAATATAATCAAACTTAATTCCCTCGGATTTCTCGAGATCTTCAAATGCATTTTTCAGTCTGAGTTCTCGAGCAATGGCTTGAACTAATTCTATCTCGGCTCCGCTAAGATTATTGTCAGAAGGACAAACTTTTAAGAATTCCAGGCCCGTAGGATAAATAGCTTCGCGAATTGGCAATTCATCAATGAGAACATGATAAATATTTTTATCAGGAAAAAGCGCCTTGTCTAAACCTAAACCACTCGAAGCATTTCCCTGAGGATCGAGATCAACTAATAAAACTTTTTTCTCTGCCGCAGCTACCGATGCCGCAAGATTCACTGCTGTAGTGGTTTTCCCGACACCGCCCTTTTGATTCGCGATTGCTATGATATTTGCCATAAGTTTTAGAGCTCTAGTTAGATTATGTGACTGATATTTCTACCATAATTTTTTTTAGTCTTCAAAATTTTTCACACTAAAAAAATAATGTTTTCGAACACTTAAATGGAACGAGGGGCCAAAGTTAAGAAACCGTTAACCTTTATGCGAAATTTTTAAGCCGGCAGTGCTGTTCCACGTGGAACAAAATCTGCGTCAATTTGTTCCACGTGGAACGTAATCAAAACTCTCGACCCTTCTGGAGCCAGAGTCTAAGGGAAGCTCATAGATCTCGTGGGATTTTCTAACAAATTGTGGGGGACTCTTAATGTCCTCGCTCTGTCCACCTACATTAATAATTAAAGTGCTTCCTTCGGCCATTCTTTTGCTCATGAATTTAAAGAGCTCAGTGGGGGGTAAAACAGCTCTTGCTAAAAATAGCCCTGGCATTTTCTTGTTGGGAAATTCTCCCCCAAGCTCGATGTTTTCCAAATTTAATGTAGCTAGGACCGCTGAAAGAAAGGTTTGTTTCTTTAGACTTCGCTCGTAAATTTTGACCTTAGCTTGTGGATACCTGATAGCGTAGATGATTCCTGGAAAACCTGCGCCAGTGCCGAGATCATAAACAACCCGCCCTTTTCGATAGTTCTCAGCAAAGTCCGAAATTAAAATGCTATCTGCGTAATGTGTAGCAAACGATTTATCGATGCTTTTTTTAGAAACCAAAGCCATTCGTTCATTCCAATTACTTAACAGCCTGAAATGGGTCTCATAAAGCTCTAGCTCTCTATCAGACACTTTAGCGAGTCTAGGAAAATCGGACGCATGACTTTTAAATTGTTCGCTTAGCATGAAACTTCTGGTGGGACATTTTTTTGTCTAATATGGAACAGCAATGCCGATAGGGCTGCTGGGGTAACCCCCGATATTTTTGCAGCATCCGCAATAGTCGTCGGTTTGACCTTTTCTAGTTTTTCCCGAATTTCTATCGAAAGCCCTGATACCGATCGATAGGCTAGCTCACTTGGAATGGATAAAGTTTGAAGCTTCTTCAAGCGTTCAATCTCTTGCGCTTGCATCGCTACGTAACCTTCATACTTAACTTCTACTTCCAACGTCTCGGCTGTTTGGGGCTTCAGTTCGTAGGGAAGTGGCTGAGTGGAGAGTGCGACTACCTCGTAAAACGAAAGCTCAGGCCTTTTGATTAGAGAATCCATCGATTGGGCTTGAGCAATCGGCGCCAAATTTTTAGTAGCTAAAAGTGCCTGAGTTGCCGGGCTAGGCTTTATATAAGTGCTCTTAAGAAATATTTTGATATCGGAAATAGCTTTAGTCCGCTCAAGATAAAGTTCCTTCTGAGCATTATTTAACAAACCAAGCTCAACTCCATACTTGCTCAACCTCAGATCCGCATTGTCTTCCCTAAGCGACAGCCGATACTCTGCTCGAGAAGTAAACATTCGGTAGGGCTCATTTACGCCTAAAGTAGTCAGATCATCT
>Ga0214923_10005405_pt1 | contig 14863 bp, 9 predicted proteins | sample LL1510_MetaG_FD_177993 | JGI IMG/M metagenome (GOLD analysis project Ga0214923, IMG submission 177993) | Freshwater microbial communities from Lake Lanier, Atlanta, Georgia, United States - LL-1510 | ecosystem: Environmental > Aquatic > Freshwater > Lake | place: USA: Georgia | collected 2015-10-15 | reverse complement strand
GACGTGTTAAACGCGCCCAATTGCGTGGTTGTTGCACCGCTGAGCTGTGTGGTGGTCAGGCCCGCAACTTGTGTAGAAACCAGACCGCCCAGCTGCGTCGTGGTGAAGTCATCGATCTGCGTGGAAGCAAAACCACCAATTTGTGTGGTGGTCAGCGAGCCAAGCTGGCTTGACTTCAGGCCGCTCATAGCGGTGGTGGTCATGGCACCTGCTTGCGTGGTGGTCAGGCCATCCAGCTGCGTCGTAGACAACGAACCGATTTCCGTGGTGGTCAGGTTGTTGAGCTGCGTCGTGGTGAAGTTCTGAACCTGCGTCGAGGTAAAGCCAACTATCTGCGACGTTGCCAGCGAGATCAGCTGTGTCGTCGTGAAGCCGCTCACCTGCGTGGTGGTCAGACCTGCAATCTGCGTTGTGGTGATACCATCCAGTTGGGTGATGGTCAGATCATCAATCTGCGTGGAAGCGAAACCACTCATTTGCGTCGTGGTGAGAGCCCCCAGCTGATTGGATTTGAAGCCGCCACTGATTTGCGTGGTGGTCAGGCCGCCCAGTTGCGTGGTGGTGAAGCCAGCGATCGCCGTGGTAGTCAGGCCGCCAACTTGTGTGGTGGTGAAACCGCCCAACTGTGTGGTGGTCAGGCCGCCCAGCTGCGTTGATTTCAAACCGGTCAGCTGCGTGGTGGTGAAATCATCCAGCTGCGTGGAAGCAAACCCGCTCATTTGCGTCGTGGTGAACGAACCCAGTTGAGAGGAGTTAATGCCGCTTTCCTGCGTGCTGGTGAGAGTGCCCAGCTGCGTGGTGGTCAGACCACCCAGCTGCGTCGTAGTCAAGCTGCCCAGCTGCGTTGATTTCACGCCGCTTAGCTGCGTAGTGGTAACGTTGGTAATCTGCGTCGTAGTCAGACCGGAAATCTGCGACGTTGCAAAGCTACCCAATTGGGTTGACGTAAAGCCGCTCACCTGCGTGGTGGTCAGGCCGCCAAGCTGCGTTGATTTCAAACCGGTCAATTGCGTGGTGTTGATATCATCCAGCTGCGTGGAAGCGAAACCGCTCATCTGCGTGGTGGTGAATGCACCCAGCTGCGTCGAGGTGTAGCCGGTACCTTGTGTGGTTGTCAGGTTTGCGATCTGCGTGGTGGTCAGACCAGAAATCTGTGACGTGTTTAATGAACCAATCTGCGTGGTGGTCAGACCGCTCATCTGCGTGGTGGTCAGCGCACCCAGTTGGGTGGATTTCAGACCGGTCAATTGCGTGGTGTTGATATCATCCAGCTGCGTGGAAGCGAAACCGCTCATCTGCGTGGTGGTGAATGCACCCAGCTGATTAGAGGTGATACCGCTTTCCTGCGTGCTGGTGAAAGTGCCCAGCTGCGTGGTGGTGAAGCCAGCAATTTGTGTCGTGGTCAGACCGTTGATCTGCGTTGATTTCACGCCGCTCAACTGCGTGGTCGTGATGTTGGTAATCTGCGTCGTGGTCAGACCGGACATCTGAGACGTTGCAAAGCTACCCAGTTGGGTTGACGTAAAGCCGCTCACCTGCGTCGTGGTCAGCGCACCCAGCTGGCTGGATTTCAGACCGGTCAACTGCGTGGTGGTGATATCATCCAGCTGCGTGGAGACAAAACCACTCATCTGCGTGGTGGTCAGCGCGCCCAGTTGCGTCGACTTATAGCCGGTGCCCTGCGTGGTGGAGATGTTACCGATTTGCGTGGTGGTCAGACCCGCAATCTGTGACGTGTTGAATGAACCCAGCTGCGTGGAGGTGAGGCCACTGACTTGCGTGGTCGACAGGCCGCCCAGCTGCGTGGACTTCAAGCCGGTCAGCTGCGTGGTGGTGAAATCATCCAGCTGCGTGGAAGCAAACCCGCTCATTTGCGTCGTGGTCAGCGCTCCCAGCTGGTTAGACGTCACACCGCCTTGCTGCGTGCTGGTGAAGTTAGCCAGTTGCGTGGTGGTCAGACCACCCACCTGCGTGGTGGTGAACGCCGTAATCTGCGTAGACTTCACCCCGCTCATTTGCGTCGTGGTGATATTGGTAATCTGCGTCGTTTTCAGACCGCCCACCTGAGAGGTGCTGAATGAACCCAACTGCGTCGAGGTCAATCCGCTCACTTGCGTGGTGGTCAGTGCTCCGACCTGCGTTGCCGTAACGCCAGTCAACTGCGTGGTGGTGATATCATCCAGCTGCGTGGAAGCAAACCCGCCAATTTGCGTGGTGGTCAGTGCACCCAGCTGCGTGGATTTGTAGCCGGTGCCTTGCGTGGTGGTGATGTTACCGATCTGCGTGGTGGTCAGACCAGAAATCTGTGACGTGTTGAACGAACCAATCTGCGTCGAGGTGAGGCCGCTCACCTGCGTGGTGGTGAGGCTCGCGATCATGGTGGACAGGAAGCCACCCAGTTGCGTGGTGGTGAAATCATCCAGCTGCGTGGAAGCAAACCCGCTGATTTGTGTGGTAGTGAGAGAACTCAACTGCGCGGACTTCAAGCCAGACTGCCACGTGGTGGTGATGCCCCCCAGCTGCGTGGTGGTCACGCCATCCAGCTGCGAGGTGGACAGGCTGCCAACAGAGGTCGAATTCAATCCATTCAATTGCGTGGTGGTCAATACGCCGACCTGCGTTGAGGTAAAGCCAGACAACTTAGAGGTCGCCAAACCGCCCAGCTGCGTCGTGGTCACCCCGGTCATTTGCGTGGTGGTGAAGGCTGCCAACTGCGAGGTCAGGAACCCACCCAATTGTGTCGTGGTCAATGCCCCCACAACCGTTGAGGTGAATGCGGTGACTTTGGTGGTGCTCAGGGAAGCCAGTTGTGTGGTTTTCAGGGCAGATTCTTGGGTAGTCGTGATAGCAGCAAGTACTGTCGTGCTCAGATTGCTGACTTGTGCGGAGGTCAGGTTGCCAATTTGCGTGGTAGTAACCGCGCTGAATTGCGTGGATGTCAGCGCACCCATGCCGGTGCTCTGCACGGAGGCAATCTGCGTACTGGTGAATGTTCCAATTTGCGTGGTGGTCAGCGCAGTCACCTGCGTGGAGGTCAACGCCGCGATTTGCGCGGTCGTCATCTGACCGATCTCTGTCGTTGTCAGGGCGGCAATGGTGGTGGTGGTTAGGCCCGGAATCTGTGTTGGTGTAATTGCTGTAATGGCTGGCATTGCTAAAACTCCCCTGACAAAAACCAATATTCAATCACGTCGGAAGAAGCCTGACTTGGCCTCACTTTAACACACGAAACGACACGATCTTGTACTGGCTTGATGTTGACTATTACCTATAATCTCTAAGTGTTCGTAACTACTTATACGCTTCCCCGTGGTGTTATTTTGCGATCTTCTTGCGAGACCCTATAGAACTAGCGCAGTTCATGTAAAATGACACTACAAGTTGCCGCATCATTTCATATTTCGGTCGCTGGCGCAACTGGAATCTGTGGTGTGTTTGTGCTGCGCAGCATCAACCGGTGGAGATCTAAGGATTTTATTTTATTAACTTCGGTTAAGCATTGATTTTGTTGAATAAAACGGTTGATATGTCTGTGAATAAATCCGATATTATGCTGAATAAAAAGAATAAATTGTGCGGCGCCGCAAGCCGATCAAGTGATAGCGAGCCACGACCTGATTGACGGTTTATTAGTAATTTTTGTGCAGGCCTATGCGCGACGCTTGGAGGGTGTAACACTCAACTCTTGCTTGAAATACCCTATGGTGGCGCGCAACCCTTGCTCGAGTGACGTGGTTGGCTGCCAGTTCAGCAGCGATTTGGCCAGAGAGATGTCGGGCTGACGCTGCTTGGGGTCATCCGCCGGCAGCGGCTTGAAAATGATTTCCGATTTGGAACCGGTGAGCGCAACGACCTGTTTAGCCAGCTCCAGCATGGTGAACTCCGATGGGTTGCCGATATTGACCGGCCCCGTCGTCCCCGTGGGCGTATTCATCATGGCGATAATGGCAGCAATCAGATCATCCACATAACAGAAGGAGCGGGTTTGCTGTCCTTCGCCGTAAACGGTGATGGGCTCGCCCTGCAGCGCCTGGACGATAAAGTTTGATACCACGCGCCCGTCATCGCCGCGCATACGCGGGCCATAGGTGTTAAAGATGCGTACGACTTTAATGTCGAGCTTCTTTTCGCGGTGGTAATCGAAGAACAGGGTTTCGGCGCAGCGCTTGCCTTCATCATAGCAGGCGCGCGGGCCAATGGGATTCACATTGCCGGTGTAGTTTTCCGGTTGCGGATGAATTTTGGGGTCGCCGTAGACTTCGCTGGTGGAGGCCTGCAGGATGCGGGCATTCTGCTGGCGGGCCAGCTCCAGCATGTTGATGGCGCCCATCACGTTGGTGGTTACGGTATTCACCGGATCGCGCTGGTAATAGACCGGAGAGGCCGGACAGGCGAAATTATAAATCTGATCGACGGGGCAGAAGAAGGGCTGGTTCACATCGTGGCAGACGAATTCAAAATTCGGGTTGCTGCGCAAATGTGCGACATTGTCCTCGCGGCCGGAGAAAAAATTATCCAGCGCGATGACTTTATGACCCTGAGCCAGCAGCGACTCACACAGGTGGGAACCCAGAAATCCGGCTCCGCCGGTCACCAGAATACGCGCCATAGATGCCTCTCCCTTTTACAAATGAATGTCAAACAGGCGTCAGTCCTACACTAACGGACGGTTGCCGGGCAATGAAAACTTTATGCCAAACGGTAGAAAAATGCTTGGGAATGTTGGGCGATTCTATGTCAGTACGGGCGGCACTTGTCACTATCCAGAATGATGGTTTCTGTTTGACCGCTTAAACCAGGGAAGTTCTGGAACAGCGATGCCATGAGGCAATCGGCCACAGGGGCAAAGGAGGGTTCGTTGCCGTCGCTGATGACGCTGCCCTCAAACACGGGGTGGCGGCGCGCCTGATCGGTGATGCGCAGGGACAGTTTTTTGGTGTAAATCGTATCGGAGTGCAGCTCGGTTCCTATCACGCCGTAAATGGGTGCGTGACCCGCAGCACCTTTCTTGCGTTTCTTGCCGGAATGGCCCAGATCGCCGCCCACTTGTCCATACACCGGAGAAGACGAGATGACTTCGCGCCCGTCATCTACGCTGAAATCCAGATGCACCCCATAGTCGGCGCGGCCACCGGGGGCAGGGCTCATGCCGTAGCGTTGCAGCCATTGCCCTGCCTTTTCCGCATAGACTTTATATTCCAGACTCTGTTCCTGTTCCGGGGTGGTGATCATCACAAAGCGTTTGCCCGCCAAGGCAGGATTTTCATGAAACCGTGTGACGTGAGACTGTACTTGCGCGCAGGCGCACAGTGCTAGGGTGGTAATCGTCAGCAACAAACGGTACGGTGTCATATGGGGCTATCCTTTAATGGTTCGTCACTTTAGCAGCAGCATCGCACAGGTTCAAATACAAAGCATCAAAAGGCAGGCGAGGGCCGAATCGGCTTGACCTGCCCTGTTGGACGGCTAGGCTGCTGGTAACGAATGGGGAGTGTGGTGCATGTGGGTGTTTATTGCCAGTGTGTTTACGAGTGCGGGGCTGATGTTTCTGGTGCAGCCGATGGTGACGAAGATGTTGCTGCCGATGCTGGGGGGATCAACCGCCGTATGGAATGTGGCGATGATGTGCTTCCAGCTGATGTTGCTGGCTGGCTATGGCTATGTGTATCTGTCCACCCGCTATCTGACGCGCCGCCAGCAGGAGCTGGTGCATATGCTGCTCTTGCTGGCGAGCGGATTCTTTCTGCCGCTGATGGTGCAAAGTCTTGGGATTGTTTTTTCTCCGGACGCACCATTGTGGTGGATGGTGAAGGTGCTGGTGGTGGGGCTGGCCGTGCCGTTTCTGGCGCTGGCGGCCAATGCGCCGCTGATGCAGTACTGGTATACTCAAACCACGCTGCGTGGCGCGCAGGATCCTTATTTCCTGTATAGCGCGAGTAATCTGGCGAGTTTCCTGGCGCTGTTTGCCTATCTGTTTCTGGTGGAGCCGTTCTTTGGATTGGCAGCGCAGGGCGAATTCTGGTCGCTGAGCTATACCGGTTTTATTGCCGTTGTGGTGGCGTGTGTATTGGTAATGCGGTATCACGCAACGCATGACGGCCGCGCCAGAACGCACACTCAGGCCAGCACGCCGGTAACAGGGGATGCGCGTATCTGGTGGGTGGTGCTGGCGGCGATCCCTTCCAGCCTGATGCTGGGCGTTACCAATTACATTTCCACCGATCTGGCCGCTGTGCCGTTGCTGTGGGTGATACCGTTGGCGCTATACCTGCTGACCTTTGTACTCGCATTCAGAAGCCGTGCCACCAATACACCGATGATCCGGGTGCATCTGGTGCTGACCTGTCTGGTAATCGCGGCCATGATGGTAATGGAACGGGCGATGGTGTTGCTCATGATGGCTTTTCACCTGGTGCTGTTTTTTGTCGCCGCCCGCGCCTGCCACGGTCAGCTGGCGAATCGCAAACCGGAACCGGCGCATCTGAGCGAATATTATCTGTGGATCGCGTTGGGTGGGGCATTGGGCGGCGTGTTCAATACGCTCATTGCACCGCTGCTGTTCAATAATGTGTGGGAATATCCGCTGATGCTGATTGCCGCACTGGCCGTTATGCCGCGAGATAAGAGCGTGACCAGAGGCAAAGCGGAACGGCTGATTATCGGTATTGTTTGTATCATCATGTTCTTATGGTTCTGGTGGTATCACGCCTATTTTCAACGCTATATTACATTTCGCGAAGAAGCGATTTCAGCCTGGGCGAAAAGTTTTCTTGGCGATGATTATATCGTGTTTTTGTTTATTTTCGGGCTAAGGCTGGCCGTGCCATTTTGTTTGATATGGCAATGTAGTAAGCGCTTCCGCCGTGATGCGCTGGCCATGGCACTCATTTTGTTCTGCGGCATTACGATGGATCGGCTGACATTGCAGGCGTCAGAGAATGAGCTTTTCTCAGAGCGCAACTTTTATGGCGTGCTGCGTGTAATCAACCGCGATAATGACAATTTTCGACGTCACGTGCTGATTCATGGGACGACGTTGCATGGCGTGCAGCTCAAGCAAGATGGCATGGATTTGGTTCCCTCATCCTACTATGCGGCGCTGTCTGGGCTTTTTAAGTATTTTCATGAGACGCATCCGCAACCTGCACGTATGGCGCTGGTGGGGCTGGGTACAGGCAGTGTGGTGTGCTATGGTCGTACGCAGGATGATGTGGATGTGTTTGAGATTAACCCGCTCGTAGCAAAGGTTGCCACAGATCCCAACCTGTTTACGTTTATGCAGCAATGTCCGCCTAAGCGTCAGATTCTCATCGGTGATGGGCGCATGCTGTTTCATAATGTGCCTGATGAACAGTATGATGTGATTATTCTGGATGCATATAGCTCTGACGCTATTCCATTTCACCTGATAACGAAAGAAGCGGTGGAATTATACGTTTCCAAACTCAAGCCGGACGGTCTGTTGATTTTCCATCTTTCAAGCATGTTTTTTGATTTGCCGCCGACGGTGGGGGCAATCATGAAAGAGTTAGGCATTCCAGGGCTGTTGCGCGTGAGTAAAGGGGAGGCTGTGCCAATGAGTGCCCCGTCTAGCTGGATGGTGCTTTCCCGCTCCATTGATCTATTGGAAGGCATACTGAAGGCTGATCCGGTGTGGCAGGGTGAAGTGCCAATTGGCGATAAAGTATGGACTGATCAATATTACCACATCTTTGACGTATTGCGAATTCAGTAGCATTGCGCGGCAGAGATGAATGCGGTATGACAAGGGATCTTCTGTCCATTCGGGAAACGCTATGTTAAGGGAGGAATCTATGCTTAAGAAACTTGCCGTTGCACTCGTAGGTGCGTTGGGGATTTTTGTCATCGTTGCGATGATGCAGCCTGCAGAATACCGCGTAGTAAGAACGGTAACTGTTCAGGCACCGGCAGATGTTGTGTTTGCTCAGGTCAATGATTTGCAGCGCTGGCAGGCGTGGTCGCCATGGGCCAAGCTGGACCCCAATGCGAAAACAGAATTTGAAGGCCCTGCTGCGGGTAAGGGTGCCGTCATGCGCTGGGATGGTAATATGGAAGTTGGCAAAGGCAGCATGACCATTGCTGAAAGCCGTCCTTCTGAGCAGATTGATTTTGCGCTGAAGTTCGATAAACCATTGCCCGGAGAGAGCACGGCGTCATTCTCCTTCAAAGCCAGCGGCGCGGATACGGTGGTGGAATGGTCCATGCAGGGAAAAAACAATTTGATTGGTAAGGCGATGAGCCTGATCTTTAATTGCGAGAAAATGATTGGCGAACAGTTCGACAAAGGATTGCTGAGTTTGAAAACGGTGGCCGAATCGGAAGTGGCAAAGGCAGCGGCAGCCGCTGTGGAGGCCGGAGCATCGGATGAGCAGGGCGAGGCGACGGGGCTTTCTACGCAGCCGGTGGAAGAATAGGCCACTCATCAACGATTGGATAACGAAAGGAACACACTATGACGCTCTCTATCAATGAAAACAGGCCCATGGCGGAAGACGATGATCTGGCTATTATTCTGTCTGCCCGTCGCGGTGTAGACGAAGAAGAAGATGAAGATAATGGTAACGATGATGACACTGTGGATAGTGGTGATGATGACTCTATTCCCGGCGATGATGACTCGGTTTCCGGTGACGATGATGATGAGCTGGTAGAAGCAACCGGCGGCCGCGATGATGTGCGCGGCGGGCATGGCCGTGACACGGTGCGCGGCGGCGATGGCGACGATTCGGTGTGTGGCGGCCGCGGTCCGGTCGATACCGAGGATGGCGATGACAGCATTTTAGGTGGCGATGGCGATGATCACATCTATGGCAATGCCGGTAACGATACCATTTGCGGCGGTGATGATGTGGTTGATAGCGATGATGGCGACGATGACATCTATGCTGGTCTGGGTGATGATGTGATTTACGGCAATGCCGGTAACGACTCAATTATGGCAGGTCATGGCTCGGACACCATTTACTGTGGACTGGGCGATGACACGGCCTATGGCGGCGTGGGATTGGTATCGCCTACCGATAGCGATGACCGGATCTATGGTCTGGACGGCAATGACCAGCTCTATGGTAATGGTGGCGATGACCGGATTTACGGTGGTGCGGGCAATGATACCCTGTTTGGTGGTGCGGGCAATGACCGCTTAAATGGCGGCGCGGGCAATGATCGTATGACAGGACATGTTGGCGATGATCGCTTCCAGTTTGGCGCGGCCAGCGGTGTCGATACCGTCGTGGATTTTGATGTGGCGCATGACCGTCTGGATATTTTGTCGACGGTGCTTTCAACGGATGCGGCAGTGCTGGCCGCCATCAGCTATGCGGATGGCAATGCGGTGCTGAATCTGGGCGGCGGCAACACCGTCACGTTGCTGGGTGTGGCCGCAGGCAGCATCACAGATCATAACATCAGCATTGAGCTGAACCTCGATTAATCGAAAGGCAGACGCAAAAAGAAAGGGAGAGGCCAAAGCCTCTCCCTTTTTGTTTGGCGCCCCGCTGCGTATGCGCTGGGTTAATGGCGCGTGCGATTTCGCCGCCGGATGTGGTGAGGCTGAAACAGTCTTTGTGCCTGACAGAAGCCATCAGGATTGTTATAGTGGCGCGCATAAAACAGGAGATGCTCATGCAGATGATGAAACCGGTTGTTGCCCTGCTGTTGCTTGGGTTGTTTGTTACGTCCTGTGCCAAGCCAGCGCCGGATGCGCAGCCATGGCAGCCGCAAGCGGGGCAGGCGGTCAAACCGCTGAAAGCATCGACCAAGCGGGTAGTCTACTCGCAGGCGTGGGCAGTGCAGACGCAAGCGGCCTATGCTACGGCAACGCGTTATGTTGCTGACTATGCCAACCGGTTGCCGCACCGCGATTGGGCTGTGGTGATGGATCTGGATCAGACGGTGCTCAACAATATTCAATATCAGGTGGCGCTGGATCAGCGTGGCGCGTCTTATGCGCCGGAAACGTGGCGGGCATGGGTGGAAGCGCGGCAAGCCAGCCTGATTCCCGGTGCGCGCGATTTTATACACTATGTGACGACGCGCGGGGGGCATGTGGTGTTTGTCAGCAATCGCCGCAGCTATGAGCACGATGCGACGGTCGATAATCTGCGTGATTTAGGCATCGAGCCGCACCGGAATTATGTATCGATGCTGCTGCGCGAATGGCCCGATGGTTCAGACAGCAAGGAATCACGCTTTGCGGCGGTGCCGGATCTGCTGGCGCAGCACGGCATTGCGGACGCAGCGGTGGTGGCTTATGTGGGCGATGTGGAAGGGGATCGTCCGGCGCAAAATAAGGCGGCTTTCTTCTGCATTCCGCAGGGCGAACTTTATGGCAAGAACTGCCGAAAACACCAGATCAATATGACACAGAACTAACGGATACGATGTTAGACCCTGCGTGCCGCGCCACCTGTCTCTGACATCTGTGGAACGGGCGCATCTACAGGCAACAAATTGGGGTCTGCTCCCATGAAGGTATTAATCGCAGCGATACGGCGATCGTAGACCTGGCCGCCAGTGATTTTGATGTTATCCAGCCAGCCTTCATTGGGCTTGAAGTCGCGATCGCCTGGTTTTGTAGGCCATCCGCGGGCAGTGAGTATGTCTTTCTTGAGGGTCGGCAAGCATGGATCGGTAATGGCGCTGCTGACGACAATAGGAACGGTTGGATTGTTTCGTATTTTATCGAATGCGGTATTTAATTTGTCGATGGTTGTAACGGAGAACAGATCCTCTTCGCCTTTGGTGCTGATGAGTTCATAACGTTCGCACCCATGCGCATTTTCTATGCGTTTGACCAGAATTTTCTTTCTCACATCATTATCCACCAGGCCAACACTAACAAAGGCGGTCTCAAGCTCATCAATGACGTTTGCCATCATGGCATCGGTGGTGCCGGGGGCAGTTTTCAGCACCAGACAATGCCGCCCATCCATTTTCTCAAACAAGGTGAAGCGAAGAGCTGGATCATCGGTAAGTGATGCCATGGCGCAGCGATAATGCTGTAAAATGTAGGGGTGTGATAGATTCTCAGTAATCACGTTGGGATGGTGGGCTCTGCCAGCAACAGGGCCGTAGTAAACAATGACAGGGTCTCTTTCCGTATGCTCAATATCTGGTGGAAGCGCAATATTGTCGTGCCGGTTGGCGAAGTACGTCACCGAAACTCCACGATTTTTGTACCACTCATGCATGGGCTTCTCATTCATAGACTGTACTGTGACGGAGACATTGCTGACGATGTCTCTGAGCAGATCACGTGCAGGAATAGCGGATTGAAACAGATTTTGCGTATCAGGTAATTTGCGATTGAGCGTTTGTGCCAGCAGGCGCATGCCATCGCGAAAATCGTTACCGCCCTTGCTGAAGCCATGGAATTGCGCATTGCGGATAATCTCTGCCGCATCCGGTTTGAGTATCACCGGTGTATCGCCCGATATAAAGGATGGTGGCGTTCCGGTTCCTTCGGTAATGCGTGTTGGGTCTTCCACGATTGATTTCAAGATGGTACGAACCATCAACTTGGCAGTAGGTGAAGCATGGGTGAACTGATCGGTTTCCGGGCCTTTGTCGTTAGCCACATCTACCTCATGCAACCGGTGAAACAGTTGCGCCAGATTGAGATAATTATTTTCACGTGTGCTGAGCGCAACGACTATAACAGTCTGCTTGGAGGTTAGTGGTTGCTGGTCATAGGTGCCGATGATGGCTTTTTTCTTGGCGGTTTTATCATCCGTGACGGTATCGATCAGTTTTTTGTAATTATCAACCGTGCCAGCCACATCATTCATGGTTTCCAGAAAGGCATGGTTAGCGGTCATGAAAACATGCGGTCCGCCTTTATCGCCACTTTGAATGAGCTGTGTCACTTGCTCTTCGGATAATTTGGTCCAGCTTTTCCCATCGCTATTGAGCGTCACATAGCCATTATTCTTTTCATCAGCAAACATCCGGCTATTGCCTTTGGCCTTCAGATCCTGACCAAATGCTTCCAGCATATCGGCGCGGAATAGGTCGTAATGCACGGATTCATTGGGTGCCGAGGCAATGGTTTTCAAGTAGTCGCGCAGATAGGGCTTTTCTGACGCCCAAGTCACAAATGCCGTGCGAAAAGGGTGCGGCATGATGTCGGCAGTAAAATTGAGGCCTTTGATGATTTTGTTGTACAGCGCAGAGCCAATTGCCGGGGCGTTCTGACCATTCCAGCGGGCAGGGTCGGTTTTAAAGGTTTCAAACGCCGCATCGGCCTGTTTCCACGCATCGCCGTGCGTTTTGAGCAGGGCTTTGTATGCGGCGCCACCGCACCCGCCGGTGCGATATTGCTCGATGGCGTCCAGACACTGATCAAAGGTGAGTGCTGCCGGGGTATCGGTTGGGGTCGTTGTGCTCATCGGGTGCTCTTATGTTATTTTTTCTGTTTATTTATACTCTATCTGCGTGCATCAATCATGTTGCGGTGCAGAAAAAACCGGCAGGTTTCACTCAATCTTCATATATATTTTCATATAAACGCTTTTCCTTCTCAGCTTTGTCCCCGTGTGGCACCCTTGTCTGCTACGGTGCCCATATGTGTAGCATTGGCGACGCGGCCCGCGATTCTTTCCAGGCGTGCCAGATCAATGGCATATGCATCGCTCTCGCTGAAATAACGCGGCATGGTTTTAATCGTATCAAGCAGTGTTTCCGCTTCGGTTTTGTTCCATGGGCGCAGCGATAATGCCTCGTGAAATTTGCCGGCATTGGCGCAGGCCAGCAGAGATTTTCTATCCAGATGCTGCAAAGGGTCTTTCTGGAATGATTGCCACGTTTCCTGTGCTTTTAGGTATGGTATCTTATAAGCCTCTGGGCCATTACGTAAATCGAGGAAAGCCAGTTCATCGAGATCGCAATTCTCAGGATTCGGAAGCTCAGCTCCCTGACGCACCAGAAATTGATAGGCGTCGATTTTTCTTTCTCTTATGGCCGCCGCAACTGCACCATCAAAGCGGCCAAAGGTCGTGAGGCTAGGGTTTGCGCCGTGGTCCATAAGCATTTGCAGGACAGGGATAAGATTCTGGCTGTTTTGCGAGCTCTGGCGATTGGAGATGGCATACGTAAAGGCTGTCACGCCGCTGCCTTCAAATTGTGTCATGTTTGGGTTGGCACCGTAGTGTAGCAGCAGTTCGGTAATATCGAGATAAAGGTAGCGCATGGCGTTAAATAGCGGTGTTATGCTGGTAGGAGTCCCTTGCGTGCGTAGATTGGGATTGGCGCCGTGACGCAGGAGCAGCTCGGCCATTTGAGTGTTATTGGATGCCGCGCACAAATGTAGCAGTCGAACGCCGCTTTCAACAACGACATTGGGATCGGCCTTTTTGCCGTTGGGCGCTTCGAGCAGCATCTGCACCAGATCGGCTTGCCCTGTTTTGTACGCTTTGTACAGCAGGGGCGATCCTTTGGCGTCTGCGCCATTGGCGTTGGCACCATAAAGCGTTAGCTTGATCACCAGCTGGGCATCGTGAAGGCCGATGGCCATGGATAGCAGGGACTCACCGGTTGTTTTGCTGACTGCATCGGCAAAGGCGCCTTCTTTAAGCAGGGTTTCAACGCGCCCGATATCAATCCGCCCGCTTTCGACCATTTCGAGCAGCTCCTGCGTGCGCCCCTTACGTTTGGGTTGAGTGCCTTGTGTGGAGTCCGTCATTGGGATTCACCTCCCAGCGCGTGCGATTTGGCGATTCCTAGCTTTCCATCGTGCTGTGCGCCGCTGACGATATCTTTGCCGGCGATGCGTTCCAGCCGTGTCAGCGCGATGGGAATGCGTTCGCGTAGAAAAGGATCGAGCGTGTTGACCGTGTCCAGCAAGGTGCTTGCCTGCGATTGGTCGCAGCGGACTTTGCACAGAGCTGTATCCAGCGCATCAATGTTGGCAAGCAGCCGCATGGTTGGAGCATCCAGTTTATCCGGTGTTGGGTTTTTTATAAAATCGGCGTAAGCCTGCTTGGCGGCTATCTCACGAACGGTGAGTTTGGTTTCCAGCAATTTCGCCAGCTCAAGAGATTGGAATGTTTCTGGCTCCGTGTTTCTGCCTTGCCTGTCCTGCGTATTGGTTCTAACAATTTCAGCAATCAGATCAATCGGTGAGGCATGATGACTGGCATCGGTTTCGTAAAGAGAGAGGCCATGTTCCAGCGCGACCTGAATGGTATCCGCCACATGTGGCGAACGTTTGGAGTTGGTACGGGCGGTGATCAGCTGATGCCTCAGCGCGCCTGGGGACACAGCGGGTATATGCTCCAGAAGATAGGCCATTTCATCGGGTTCCAGCGCGTAAGACAAAATGGAAGCGGGTGGTTTTGAGACATAGTGTTTGTTGGCGCGATCGGTTCGTGTGAACATATATTCATGAAAAACGGTGCCGTGCTGCTCCAGCATTTCGAATAAAGGTACAAACGACAATCCGCGCCAAAACACTTTTTCATGGCGGAAACTGAAGGCTTTTTCCAAAATGGTTTCACCGCCTGCATGCATAGGCCGTCCGGCGTTTCCATCAAAGGTTTCGGGAGATCGTTCAATAATATGCCTTAAAGCACCAATGGCTTTTTCCAGCCCCAGTTCGCGTGCGCCATGAATGGATCCCGAGTCAAGCACTGCTCTATGAATGTAATGATTGGCGGTGTCGGGCCAAAAGATATCAAGAGCCAGTGTCATGGTGCGCGATACGTCTTGTTCTTTGACTTGTCCTGCATCAATTTTTTTCCACATCGCATCGGAAAGATAAAGCGAGCTTCCGTCCTGTTCAGTTACGCGCAGTGGTGCAGATGGTGAGGTGCTCATACGCCACCGCCTTCCACTGCGCGCTCAG
>Ga0214923_10005403_pt1 | contig 14867 bp, 7 predicted proteins | sample LL1510_MetaG_FD_177993 | JGI IMG/M metagenome (GOLD analysis project Ga0214923, IMG submission 177993) | Freshwater microbial communities from Lake Lanier, Atlanta, Georgia, United States - LL-1510 | ecosystem: Environmental > Aquatic > Freshwater > Lake | place: USA: Georgia | collected 2015-10-15 | reverse complement strand
CACTGGGAACAGGCGATCGTCGTGCCCATCCAGGTGGCGAGCGTGGTGTTCACGCGGTCCACGATCGCGACGGTGCGAAACTCCTCGTCGATCGTTCCCCCCTCGCTGTTGGTGAGCGTGTTGCGGTGGAAGGCGGTGGCGATGCGGTCCTCGGCCGTGGCCTCGGGCAGGAGATCGCCGGCGATCTGGCGGATCGTGAACTGGTCGAAGGGCATGTTCGCGTCGAAGGCGGCGATCACCCAGTCGCGCCAACCCCAGATCGTGCGCGGCCGGTCGTCGGCGTAGCCGGCACTGTCGGCATAGCGGGCGAGGTCGAGCCACTGCCGGGCGAGGTGCTCACCGCGCCCCTCGTCCGCGAGCAAACGGTCGACGAACCTTCCGATCGCGTCCTCGGAGCCGTCGGCCGCGAACGCATCGACCGTCTCCGGTGCCGGCGGCAGGCCGGTCAGGTCGAGCGCGAGACGCCTGGCGAGCACGGCCCGCGGCGCCTCCGGCTGTGGCGCGAGTCCCTCGGCCTCGAGCCGCGCGAGGATGAAGCGATCGATGTCGTTCTTCGGCCAGGCGGCGTCCTTGACGGTGGGCACGGCCGGCCTGACCGGCGGCACGTACGACCAGTGGGGCTCGTAGCGGGCGCCGGCCGCGATCCATCGCCTGAGCAGCTCGATCTGCTCGGGCGCGAGCGGATTCCCGGCGTCCGGCGGCGGCATCACGAGGTCCGGGTCGTCGGTCGTGATCCGCCGCAGCACGTCGCTCGATTCGGGAGCGCCCGGCACGATCGCCGCATGGCCGCCGAGGTCGGCCGTCGCCCCCTCGAACGTGTCGAGCCGCAGGCCGCCGTCGCCGCCACCCTGCCGCGAGGCCGCGTCGGGCCCGTGGCACCGCGCGCAGCGATTGGAGAGGATCCCCTTGATGTCGCGGGTGAACGACGGTGCCGGCTCGGCCGCCGTCGCCGCACAGGGCGCGACCAGCGTGACGACGCCGAGCAGGACGCGCCACGCGGCCCGCCTGTCGCGCGCCCGGTCGCGGGTCGAGTCGTTCGTCGCGTGCATCATGGCATCGTCCTGCGGCGCGGGCCGGGCGACCCTCAGGCGAGGATACCGTTCACGAGCGTGCCATGCACGTCGGTGAGCCGGTAGTCACGTCCCTGCGAACGGTACGTGAGCTTCAGGTGGTCGAAGCCGAGCAGGTGGAGGAGCGTCGCGTGCAGGTCGTGCACGTGCACCGGATTCTCGACGACGTTGAAGCCGAAGTCGTCGGTCCTCCCGTGCACGTGTCCCCGCTTCAGGCCTCCGCCGGCCAGCCAGAGCGAGAAGGCACGGTTGTGGTGGTCGCGGCCGTCGTTCCCTCCCTGCACCATCGGGGTGCGGCCGAACTCGCCCCCCCAGATCACGATCGTGTCGTCGAGCAGCCCGCGCTCCTTGAGATCGCTCACGAGCGCCGCGGACGCCTGCTCGGTGTCGACGCAGTTCTGCTTGACGCCGTTCTTCAGGTTGCCGTGCTGATCCCACGCCTCGTGGAAGAGCTGCACGAACCGCACACCCCGCTCCAGGAGCCGGCGGGCAAGCAGACAGTTGCGGGCATAGCCCGGCTGGTTGGGGTCGGCGATCCCGTAGCGGGCGAGCGCCTGCTTCGGCTCGTCCGCGAGGTTCATCAGCTCCGGAGCGCTCTCTTGGAGCCGGTAGGCGAGCTCGTAGGCCTGGATCCGCGCGGCGGTCTGCGGATCGCCGAAGCGGCTCAGGGAGAGGTCGTTGAGCTGGTGGAGCGCGTCGAGCGACGCCCGCTGCGTCTCGCGGTCGATTCCCCGGGGGTTCGAAAGGTAGAGCACCGGATCACCGCTGCCCCGCAGCGGAATTCCACCGTAGGCCGTGGGCAGGAAGCCCGAGCCGTAGTTGCTCGCGCCGCCGCTGGTGCCCTTGGCGCTCGTGAGCACCACGAACCCCGGCAGGTCCTCCGCCTCGCTTCCCAGCCCGTAGAGCGTCCACGCGCCGAAGCTCGGACGGCCGAACTGCTGCGAACCCGTGTTCATCAGGATCTGCGCGGGGGCGTGGTTGACGGCGTCGGTCTGCATCGAGCGGACGAGGCAGATGTCGTCGGCGATGCCGCCGATGTGCGGCAGGAGCTCGCTCATCTCGATGCCGGACGTGCCGTACGGGCGGAACGGCCACTTGGGGCCGAGGAGCGCGGAGTTCGGGTTGATGAAGGCGGCCCGGTAGCCTTCGAGGAGGCTCGCGGGCGGCAGGGTGCCGTCGCGCGCGGCGAGCGCGGGCTTCCAGTCGTACAGCTCGAGGTGGCTCGGGGCGCCGGCCTGGAACATGTAGATCACGCGCTTCGCCCGGGGCGCGTGGTGCGGCTGCTTCACGGCGAGCGGCGCGGGCGCACTGGCGGCCGCCGACGATTCACGCGCCGCCAGCGCGCCGGCCGCGATGCCGGCCAGGCCGACACCGCAGTCGCCGAAGAACCAGCGGCGGGCGAGCAGCCGGGAAAAAAGGTGACAGTCACCATTTGACAAATGGTGACTGTCACCTTTTTCTTTTTTCCCGCGTCGGCCACAAATGGTGACTGTCACCTTTTTTCCCCTCCCATTCGCGCGCGTCAGTTCTTCGTCACGGTCTCGTCGAGGTTCAGGAGCACGCGGGCCAGGAGCGTCCACGCGGCCGCGTCCTGGGGCGTCGTCCCCGCGGGCAGCGCCGGGAGCCGGTCGGCGTCGCCGGTCGCGATCTCACGCGGGTCGAGCCAGCCGTCCGCGAGGCGTCCGCGCTGGGACACGAGGAACGCGAGCAGCACATCCTTCTCGGTGGCCGTGGGTGGCCGCGCCGTACAGAGCACGAAGGCCCGCTCCACGCGGCTGGCGTCGTCGGCACCCCCCTCGGCGAGCGCCCGCAGGGCGAGGCCGCGGGCCGCCTCGACGAAGATCGGCTCGTTCAGGCCCGTGAGGGCGGCCAGCGGCGTGTTGCTGCGGAGGCGGCGGGCGCACGAGATGTCGCCGTTCGGCGCGTCGAACGTGCCGAGTGCCGGATCGGGCATCGAGCGCCGACGAAACGTGTAGAGCGACCGGCGGTAGCGGTCGGGGCCGGTGGCCTCAGGCCAGGCGATCTGCACGTAGTTGAAGTCGAGCACGTTCTTGGGCACGGGCGGATAGACGCTCGGGCCGCCGACCTTCTCGGTGAGCAGTCCTGACACGGCGAGCACGACGTCCCGCACCACCTCGGCATCGGGCCGGAACCTCGGGCCGCGGGCGAGGAGGCGGTTGTCTGGGTCGCGCGCGACCGCCTCCGGGGTCGCCATGGACGACTGCCGGTAGGTCGCGCTCGTCACGATCTGCCGGATCGCCTCCTTCTGACTCCAGCCCCTCTCGAAAAAATCGACCGCCAGCCAGTCGAGCAGGGCGCGGTGCTCCGGCACCGGGGCGCGCGTGCCGAAGTCGTCGGGCGTCTCGACGAGTCCCTGACCGAAGAGCGTCAGCCAGATGCGGTTGACGGCCACCCGGGCGGCGAGCGGCGACCGTGGATCGACGAGCCACTTCGCGAAGGCGAGCCGCGGCGGGTCGTCCGACGCCACGAGCGGATGCAGGCCGGCCGGCACGTGCGGCCGGACCTCGTGCTTCGGCTGATTCCAGACGCCGCGGTCGAGCAGGTGCGTGGGACGATGCCGCGCGGCCGACCGGGACGCCGCGTGCATGACGGTCGTGGGCGCGTGCGGCGCCTTCGCCCACGCGGCCGCGATCCGCGCGTTCAACGCCGCGAGGTCGGGGACCGACCGGCGCCAGGCGGCGAAGAGCGCCGTGCGGTCGGCATCGGTCCGCTCGGCGCCGGGCGTGCGGGCGGCGAGGATCGCATCGTGGTCGATGGGCGGTGCGGCGGGCGACGGATCCTTCGTGAGGCTCAGGCGGCAGCAGCCGAGCATGTCACCGGGCCCGGCCTGCGCCTTGAGCACGATCCTCAGCTGCGTGCCGGCGGGCACCTCGAGCGGCTTCTCGAACTGCACCACCGCCACGGACGGCTGGTGCCTCACGAGGTGGCCGCGGTCGGCGCGCCACGCCGAATGCTCGTCCGCGTCGATCATGTTCGCCACGGGGCCGACCGACACGGTCGGTGACGGACCGTCCTTCGCCGCGGCGGCCTTCTTCGGATCGAACCCCGGCCGCGGCACCATCTGCTCCGGCTCGGAGAAGTCGGCCGTGGCGTTCACGAGCTTCACGTCCTCCCATGCCGTCGCCTCGGGCTTCTTCACCTGCACCTGCAGCCGGGCCACCGTCCAGCGGTCGTCGCGCCCGGGGCCGTTCATGAACAGGTCGCCGTCGGTGAGCGCCTCGAGCTGCAGTCCGGTGACGCCGCCGAGGTCGGGGCGGCCGTCGAAGAAGTGCGTCGCGTCGCGATGGCCGATCGACAGGATCGATCCATCGGCCCGCTGCGTGGGATGGGTGAGCAGGCCGCTGGAGTGCATCTCCTCCATCCTGATCGGCGTCCACGCCGGCAGCGGCGCCACGGCGGCGGCGGCCCACGCCTCCATTTCGGCCTGCCAGTGCGGCCGCAGCCGCCGGATCTCCTCCTCGGCGGCGGCGATCTCCGACCCGATCGCGGCCAGCGAGCGCTGCTGCTCGGGCGTGTAGACGTAGGAGCGCGCCTCGTACGTGTCGTTGAGGAAGGCGAAGATCCCGAAGTACTCGTCGTGCGTGAGCGGGTCGAACTTGTGGGAGTGGCACTGGGCGCACTGCGTCGAGAGGCCGAGGACCGCCTTGCCGACGCAGTCGATGCGGTCGAACATCTCGATCATGCGGAACTCCTCCGCGATGATCGCCCCCTCCTCGTTGAGCATGCTGTTGCGGAGGAATCCGGTGGCCACGACCTGGTCCTGCGTCGCGTTCGGCAGCAGGTCGCCGGCGATCTGCTCGATCACGAACTGGTCGTACGGCAGGTCGCGGTTGCACGCCGCGATCACCCAGTCACGCCACGCCCACATGTCGCGGGGAAGATCCTTCTCGTAGCCGTTCGAGTCGGAGTACCGCGCCAGGTCGAGCCAGTGACGGGCCCACTTCTCGCCGTAGCGCGGGCTCGCGAGAAGCCGCTCGACCGTCCGCTCATAGCCGTCACGCCGGAAGGCCTCGATGTCGGCGGGCGCCGGCGGCAGCCCCACGATGTCGAGCCAGAGCCGGCGGCAGAGCGTGGCGTCGTCGGCCTGCGGCGCGGGCACCATGCCCCGCTCGGCCAGCCGCGCCGCGACGAACGCGTCGATCGGGTGCGTGACGCCGGGCACCGCCGGCGGGACCGCCTTCTTCGGCGGCTCGAAGGCCCAGTGGCCCGCATACTCCGCCCCACCGGCGATCCAGGCCTCCAGGATCGCCCGCTCGTCGCTCGTCAGCGGCTTGTTCTCGTGCGGCGGCGGCATGATCTCGTCGGGATCACGGGCATGGATCCGGCGCACGAGTTCGCTCTCGGCGGGCCTGCCGACGGCGATCGCGGCCAGGCCCGACTCGCCCCCGGCGAGGGCGGCGTCGCGCACGTCGAGCCGCAGCCCTCCCTGGCGCGTCGCCGCGTCACGCCCGTGGCAGTGGGTGCAGTGCTCCGCGAGGATCGGCTGCACGTGCTCCACGAAGTCGATCCGCTGCGGCACGTCGGCATGGGCGATCGAGGCGGCGAGGACGACGCCGGCCGTGACGGTGAGCCGCCGGAGGCCCGGATGGAACGGGGGCGTCGATCGTCTCGCGCCCCCGCGTGCCCGTGCGAGCCGGCTCATGCGAGGATCTCCCCGATCACCCGCGCGCCCTCGACGCCGGTGAGCTTCGCGTCGAGCCCCTGGAACTTCACGCTGAACGCATCGTGCCGGATGCCGAGGAGGTGGAGCATCGTCGCGTGCAGGTCGTGCACCGTGCAGACGTTCTCGACCGCGGCATAGCCGAGCTCGTCGCTCGCGCCGTGGACGAGGCCGCCCTGCACGCCGCCGCCGGCCAGCCAGACGGTCATCGCCTTGTTGTGATGATCCCGCCCGCTGCCCCCCTGCGACATCGGCGTGCGCCCGAATTCACCGGCCCAGACCACGAGGGTGCTGTCGAGCATGCCGAGTTTCTTGAGGTCGGTGATGAGCGCCATGCACGCCCGGTCGATCTCCTCCGCCTTGAGTCGCACGCCGTCCTTCACGCCGCCGTGGTGGTCCCAGTCCTTGTGGTAGAGCTGGATGAAGCGCACGCCCCGCTCCGCGAGCCGCCGCGCGAGCAGGCAGTTCGACGCGAAGGACCCGTCCCCGGGGCGACACCCGTAGAGTTCGAGCGTCGCGGCGCTTTCGCCCGACATGTCCATCAGCTCGGGCACGCTCGCCTGCATCGCGAAGGCCATCTCGTACTGCGCGATGCGGGTGGCGATCTCCGGATCACCCGTGAGGGCGTCGTGCTGCGCGTTGAGGGCGTTGATCACGGCGATGTCGCGCCCCTGCCGCTCGCGGGTGATGCCGGCGGGATTGCCGAGATAGAGCACCGGATCGCCTCGGCCGCGGAGCTGCACGCCCTGATACCGGCTCGGCAGAAAGCCGCTCGACCACTGCCGCGCCGCGATCGGCTGGTTCTGTCCTCCCTGGCCGAGCGAGGTGAGGACGACGAAGCCCGGCAGGTCGGCGGCCTCGCTGCCGAGCCCGTAGGTCACCCACGAGCCCATGCTCGGCCGACCCGCGATCTGCGAGCCGGTGTTCATGAACATGTGCGCGGGGTCATGGTTGATCGCCTCGGTCGTCATCGAGCGCACGAGGCAGATCTCGCCGAGCACCGAGCCGATGTGGGGGAAGAGCTCGCAGAGGTGCGTGCCGGCCGGGCCCATCGGGACGAAGGGATGCTGCGGCCCGAAGCAGACGAGCTTCTGCCCCTGCAGCTGCGCGAGCTGCTGCCCCTTCGTGAGGCTCTCCGGCATCGGCTGGCCATGCATCTCGGCGAGCTTCGGCTTGTGGTCGAACGTCTCGAGATGGGACGGGCCGCCCGCCATCGACAGCCAGATGACCCGCGTGGCCCGCGGCGGCAGGGGCGGCGGCGCGAGCACGCCGGGCAGCGGAGCGGCCGCCGCCCGATCGCCCGCCAGCGACGCCAGCGCGACGGCACCGACGCCCTGGGAGGAACGGCCGAGGAAGGCTCGGCGGGCGAGGGCCGCCCGCAGGTCGGCCGAGCCACGACGGGAGTCGTTCATGATCACGGCCTCGTGATGGTCTCGTGCAGGTTGAAGAGCACGCGGGCGACGTGGGTCCAGGCCGCGATTTCCACCCGGTCGATGCCATCGGGCACGGACGCGAGGCCCGCCTTCGCGAGGCCGTCTGCGGCGGGAGGATCGGCGCGGTAGGCGGCGAGCTGTTCGTGGTAGAGCGGCAGGAGCGTCGTGAGCTCCTCGACGCGGGGCGGCCGCTGGAGCGCCTGCCGCCACGCCCACGCGATCCGCTCGTCGGGCGGCCCGCCCCCCTCCTTCACGATGCGCACGGCGAAGGCCCGCGCGGCCTCGACGTAGCTCGGATCGTTCAGGAGCACGAGCGCCTGCTGCGGGATGTTCGACCGCGTCCGCTCGGCGCAGCATTCCTCCCGGCTCGGGGCGTCGAAGGCGAGCATGCTCGGATGCAGGAACGACCGTTGCCACCACGTGTAGAGGCCGCGACGGTACTGCTGGGCGCCCGTGTCGGCCGGGTAGGTCCGCGTCGGGAAGTTGAGGTTCTCCCAGTAGCCCTCGGGCTGGTAGGGCTTCGCGCTCGGGCCGCCGATCGTCCGCACGAGCAGGCCGCAGGAGGCCAGGGCGGTGTCGCGCACAAGCTCCGCATCGAGCCGCCACGCCGACTGCCGGGCGAGCTCCCGGTTGGCAGGGTCGGCGGCGAGCGCCTCGGGCGATGCGATCGAGGCCTGCCGGTAGGTGGCGCTCGACACGATCGTGCGGACCATGTGCTTCACGTCCCATGCCGAATCGACGAACTCGCATGCCAGCCAGTCGAGCAGCTCCGGGTTCGCCGGCGGGTCACCCTGCGCGCCGAGGTCGTCGAGCACCCGCGAGAGGCCCGAGCCGAAGAACTGCTTCCACAGCCGGTTCATCACGACCCGCGCCGTGAGCGGGTTCTCGCGCGACACGAGCCACCGCGCGAGGTCGAGACGGTTCGGATCGCGCCCCTCGATCGTCGGCGCCGGGAGGAAGGACGGGAACGCGGCCTTCATGACCTCGCCGCTCTCGTCCATCCAGTTGCCGCGGGGCAGGATCCGGACGACGGCCGGCTCATTCCGCCGCACCGTCACGAGGCATTTGGTGAGCGAGCCGTAGAAGTCGGCGCGGGCCTTCTCCGCCTGTGCGAAGCCGTCCTGCTCCGCGCGGAAGAGCGCCGGCGACACCCGCGTCCGAAAGTACTTCTGCACCGCCTCGCGTTCGGCGCCATTCCGGCCGGCGAAGTCCTTCTTCAGGGCCGCCGCCACCAGGGCCGCGGCCTTCGCCTCGTCGGGCGTCGCCTTCGAGTCGGGCCCGAGCTCCGGGAGCGTGACCGCATACGCCGCCACGTCGTGCTCCCACTGCTTCTGGGCGGCGTCCAGCTGCGGGAGGACGGCGTCGAGCGCCTTCTTCGCCGCGGCGAGCGCGGCGTCGAGGTCGGCGAGTTTCTGCACGTCCTCGGACGGAGCCACCACCATGCCGTCCTCGCGACGCCCGATCGGCCGCTCGTCGACGTCGGCGAAGAAGGCGCCGAGCGCGTAGAAGTCTCGCGTCGTGATGGGATCGAACTTGTGGTCGTGGCACTGGGCGCAGCCGGTCGTCTGACCGAGCCACACCGCCCCCACCGCCCGCACCCGGTCGGTGAGCATGCGGGACTCGTAGTCCTTCGGCTGCGCCCCGCCCTCCTCCGTCGTGAGCAGGAGGCGGTTGAAGGCCGAGCCGACCCGCGTCTCCGGCGTCGCGTCGGGAACGAGGTCGCCCGCGAGCTGATGGACCGTGAAGCGGTCGAAGGGGACGTTGTCGTTGAAGCTGCGGATCACCCAGTCGCGGTAGGGCCAGACGTTCCGCGGATTGTCGCTGTGGTAGCCGATCGTGTCGGCGAACCGCACCACGTCGAGCCAGCCGATCGCCATCCGCTCGCCGTAGTGGGGACTGGCGAGCAGCCGCTCGACGACGCGGCCGTAGGCGTCCGGCGAGGCATCCGCGAGGAACGCGTCGACCTCCTCCGGCGTCGGCGGCAGGCCGGTGAGATCGAACGACAGTCGGCGCAGGAGCGTGCGGCGATCGGCCTCGGGCGCGGGCTCGAGTCCGACGCGCTCGAGCCGTGACCGCACGAGGTGATCGATCGCGTTCATCCCGGGCGGCACCGCGGGCCTGACGGGCGGCTCGTAGGCCCAGTGCCGCTGGTACTCGGCCCCCTCGGCGATCCACCGGACGAGCAGGTCTCGCTTCGCCGCATCGAGCGGCTTGTGCGCCTCCGGCGGCGGCATCACGAGGTCGGGATCGAGCGAGCGGATGCGTGCGACGAGTCCGCTTTCCTCCGGACGGCCCGGCAGGATCGCCCCGCCGGCGGCAAGGGCCGACTCGCGGTCGTCGAGCCTGAGGTCGGCCTGCCGCTTGCCGCCGTCGGGGCCGTGGCAGGCGAAGCAGTGGTCCGACAGGATCGGCCGGATGTCGCGATTGAAGACGATCTTGTCGACCGGCGGCGCGGCCACGGCCGCGGACCACGCGACGGCGCACCACGCGAGGCCCGCGCGGCCCGATGTGGCGATCAGGCGGATCGACGATGGCAAGCCGCCACCCACCGTGGGGGCGGTCGTTCCTGCAGGCGACGACACGTCATACCTCTTCGAGCCGGCCCGTGCTGTCGCCGAGCCGCTCGGCATGCACGCCGAGCCGGTCGAGCAGCGCGAGGTACAGATTCGTCATCGGCGTCTTCGCCGCGACACGGATGTGCCGGCCCGGCTGCAGCGAGCCGCCGCCGCCGCCGGCCAGCAGGATCGGCAGGTCGTCATGGTTGTGACGATTGCCGTCGCCGATGCCGCTGCCGTAGACGATCATCGAGTGGTCGAGGAGCGTGCCGTCCCCCTCGCGCACCGCCGCGAGCGCGTCGAGGAAGTAGGCGAGCTGCGTGACGTGGAAGCGGTTGATCCGCCGGATCTTCTCCTGCTTCGCGGCATCGTTGCCGTGGTGCGAGAGGTCGTGGTGCCCCTCCGGCACGTCCATGAACGCGTAGCTGCGATTGCTTCCCTCGTTGGCGAAGACGAACGTCGAGACCCGCGTCGTGTCGGTGCGCCACGCGAGCACGAGCACGTCGGCCAGCAGACGCAGGTGCGCCTCGTAGTCCGCCGGCACGCCCTCCGGCCGCTGCGCGGCCAGCGCCGCGGCATCCTGACCCTTGCCCGCGTTCTCGATCCGCCGCTCGATCTCGCGCACGGCCGTGAGGTACTCGTCGAGCTTGCGTCGGTCAGCCCCGCCGAGCCTGTCCTCGAGCCGCCGGGCATCGGCGGCGACGAAGTCGAGGATGCTCTTGTGGGCCACGCGGCGCTCGGCGCGCTGCGCCACCGTCTCGCCGGGACGACCGTCGGCGAAGAGCCGCTCGAAGACGAGCCGGGGGTTGGTCTCCTTCGGGATCGGCTGGGTCTCGCTCTTCCAGGCGATGTTCGCCGAGTAGGCACAGCTGTATCCGGAATCACAGTTGCCGGACTGACCGCCCGCGTCGGCCCCGATCTCGAGCGACGGGAAGCGGGTCTGCCGGCCCAGATGGCCGGCCGCGAGCTGGTCGACCGAGACGCCGGCGCGGATGTCCGCCCCGAACGTTTTCCTCGCCTGCATCCCCGTGAGGAAGGTGGTGAGCGCGCGGGCGTGGTCGCCACCCCCGTCGCCGTTGGCGTTGGCCTTCAGGTGCGCCAGCCCGCTGATCACGCTGAAGCGGTCGCGGTGCGCGGCGAGCGGCTCGAGAATCCACGGCATCCCGTAGCCCGACCCCTCGGTCGCGGGCGTCCAGTCGGGCATGTGCTTGCCGTTGGGCACATAGAGAAAGCCGATCCGCACGGGATGGGCGGCCGTCGCCGCAGCCGCGCCACGGGCGGGCAGCATCGCCTCGAGGAGCGGCAGCGAGACCGCCGTTCCCATGCCCCGAAGAACCGTCCGCCTCGAGAGCACCGCCGCCATGGGTTCACCTCGTCGTCGCGATGAAGCACCCGACCCGCGGAACGCGCCCGGGCCTGATCCAACACCAATTCTACGCCATGAACACCGCAGGTCCCACCACATTCCCGCGGGTTTCCCGCGGGAGGGGCCCTGCGTTTCTTATCGGCCCGATGGCGCCTCCCGCTGGCGAAATGCCGGGCTTTTCACGATTTCGGCCACGAGTACGGAGAACCGATCGCCGCCCTCGCGGCAGCGCGCGGCGATCCGCTCGACCGCGCAGGCGTCGTACCACTCGAGGCCACGTCCGAGGGCGTAGGTGAGGAGCTTCTCGGCGAGGCACCGCCGGAAGTCGTGCTCCCGCTCCTTGAGCAGCGCCTTGAGCTCGCCGGGACCGCGGAAGGTGCGGCCGTCGGGCAGCTCGCCCGACGCGTCGATCTCGCTCTCCCCGTCCGTTGTCCGCCACCCGCCGACCGGATCGTAGTTTTCGAGACCGAAGCCGAGCGGATCCATCAGCCGGTGGCACGCGGCGCAGCCGGGGTCGGCACGATGCTGCTCCATCCTCTGCCGCAGCGTGCCCGTGAGCGGCTTCTGCTCGGTGCCCTCGGGGAGCAGCGGGACGTTGGGCGGGGCGGGGGGCGGAGGCGCGGCGAAGAGGTTTTCGAGGATCCACTTGCCCCGCTTCACCGGGCTCGTGCGCGTGGGATTGCTCGTCACCGCGAGGATGGACGCCTGACCGAGCAGCCCGCCCCGCGTGGCGCGATCCACCGACACCCGCACGAACGCCTCGGGGTCGTTCTCAGGGAGCTTCGCGTCCGTGATCCCGTAGTGCCTGGCGAGCCGGGCGTTGACGAACGTGGAGTCGGCGTCGAGAAACTCGAGGATGCTGCGATCCTCCACCACGATCGCCCGGAAGAACTCCTCCGTCTCGCGACGCATCGCCCGGCGCAGCGGCTCGTCGAAATCCGGAAACCGCTTGGCGTCGGGCGCGAACGTGTCGAGCGACCGCAGCTGGAGCCACTGGCCCGCGAAGTTGTCGACGAGCGCCCGGGCCTTCGGATCGCCGAGCATCCGCCTGGCGGCCGCGACGAGCTGCTCGTCGGTGTGCAACTGCTTCGCCGCGGCCGTGCGGAAGAGATCGTCGTCCGGCATGCTGCTCCAGAGGAAGTAGGAGAGCCTCGACGCGAGCTCCAGGTCGTCGAGATCGCGCACGGCGCCCGCGGGAGGATCGGCCTCGATGCGAAAAAGGAACGACGGGGAGACGAGCAGCGCCGAGAGGACGATCCGCACCGCCTCCTCGGGACTCTGCCCCCGCGCGCGGGCCGCGTCGAAGAGGCCCATGAGCGCGTCGAGCTCCTCCGGGAGTGACTTGCGACGAAACGCGCGCGAGGCGTATGGCGTCACGAGCGCCCGCACCGTCGCCCGCTGGGTCGCCGGGTCGGCCGCCGGATCGATCGGCACCTTGAAGAACCGCCGATGCGGCTCCGGAAAACGCTCGGGGGCGAGGCCGATCGGACCGACCACCTCGATCCGCTCGACGTGGAGATTGCGATCGCGATTCTTCGGGTCGGGATCGGCGGGCCGGTAATAGTCGTTGAGAAAGGCGGCCGCGACCGTGTGCCGGCCGGCCGGCACCTCGAGCCGCACCTCGTAGTCGCGCAGGTCGCCCCGCCGGTTCGGCACGTCGAACGTGCGGTTCTCCCTGCCATCGAGCCTCACCGCCATCCGCGCGGGCTCGGGACCGGCCTGGTCGCCCGCCGCCTGCACGCGGATGAGATACGCGGCCGTCGCGGGCGACTCGAACTCCCCCGTCACCTCCCCCTGCGACGAAAGCGTCTTGCCGGGAAACCGGCGCACCTCGGCATTGGCCTCGTCGGCGATGAACACGACCTCACGGACGATCTCCTCGGCCGCCGCCAGGTAGCGCTCGAGCAGCACCGGCGGCAGCGTGAGCACGTCGCCGATCGAATCGAATCCATAGCCGATGTCGTCGGCGGGAAAGTCGGCGGCGGGCCGCACCTTGACGCCGAAGAGATCCCGGACCGTGTTGTCGTATTCGGCGCGGTTGAGCCGGCGGAGTGTGACGCGGCCGGGCCGCTCGCCCGTCGAACAGTCGGGCACCAGCGCGAACTCCCCGATCCAGCGGGCGATCGTGCCGCGCTCCTCGGCGGTGGGCTGCTCCGCATCGGCCGGTGGCATGACCGACGCCTCGACCTGCCGCAGCACCTTCTGCCAGCTCGCCCGCTCGGTCGTGCGGGCGGCCGCCTCCGTCAGGCGGTCGAAGCCGACCCCGCCGGCCGGCGAGTCGCCGGCGTGGCATTCGCCGCAGTACCGCGCGAGGAGCGGCCGCACCTCGCTCGAATAGGACGGCACCGCCGCTGAGGCGACCGGCGGCAGGCACGCCGCGATCGCCATGCCGATGAGCACGGCGACCGGAGTCCCGACCGCCGTGTGACGGATGCGTCCACCGCTCATGCGCATTCCTTCGAGGCCCGAGCCGCTGCCAACCCGACGCCCTCTCGCTCTCACCACCGGCTTCCATCATATTCGCCCGGCGGAGCGGAGGTATCCAACCGCACGGGCGACGGGCGCCCCGCGGGGCGGCGCCGTGGTGGTCACCCGGACGCGTCGTCGCGTCGATCGCGCGAACGGATCCGTAGGAGCGCCTTCACCCTGTTGACGCCCCCGGCCCGCTCGCAGAGGGCGACGAGCGAGGTGCTCGGGGACTCGGGCTCCGACTTCGCGGGCTTGCTCGGGTCGAAGTTGCCCTTCTCCATCGCGTCCTTGATGTGCGGATACCAGCGATCCGCGAACACGGGGATCAGGGACAGCGACTTGAGCACACCCTCGGCCGGCACGCCGTCGGTGCCGGCGAAGTGATCGACCCGCAGCCGCACCTCGCCGTCGGCCGGATGGAGCTGCGTCTTCACGAGCGGCGTCTCGGCAGACGCCGCCATGAGGCAGGCGTACAGCGCCTCCTTGTGCGTGGCCAGGCGACTGTCGAACGCCCACGGGGCATCGACCGTCAGACAGCCGTTCGCCTGGTCGAAGGCGAGGTGGACCGTGATCGACCGCGCCCCCGCCACGTTCTTGTAGGCCCGGGTCGGAATCTCCGTCTTCACGCACGCATCCCGGTCGCGGCGACACGGATACCCGTGTCCCATCAGGATCAGTTCGATGTCCTCGAGTGTCTTCGCCATGCTCGTGCCTCCCGTGGGTGTCGTCGTGCGTTCGCGATCAGGACTCGCCTCCTCCGACTACGCGCTGGATCGTCCCGCGCGTCAGAACGCGCCCTGCGTCATCCGGCCTTCCGAGCCTCGCCGTCCTCCTCGTCGGTGTCCGGCCGATCGCCCCCCTCCGCCTCGCCATCCCGCCCGTCACCATGCGGTTCCGTGGTTTCCCCGCCGATGCCGAAGATGCGCTCGAAGATGGCCTTCGCCTCGTCGTCATCCACGGCCGGCCCCTCACCCGAGATCACCCGGGCGAGCTCCTCGCTGCCGCCGGCCTCCTCCTCGAACGCGGCCAGCCGCCTCGCGGACGAGGTGTGCCGCGGGCGGTCGTCGAGGATCTCGAGCGCCACCTCACCCGTCTGCATGGCACGACGGATCACGGGGTCGAACCGCTGGATGCCGCGGAGAACCGCCTGCACGGCACGATGGAACTGGTCCGACGTCAGTGACGCGTCCTCCAGGGCGAGTTCGACGTTCGGCTGGACCTCCCCGTCCTGCGGGTCGTGGTCGAACCGCAGCATCTTGTAGCGGCCCTGCAGCGCCGGAAGGACGCCGAGCA
>Ga0214923_10005402_pt1 | contig 14872 bp, 19 predicted proteins | sample LL1510_MetaG_FD_177993 | JGI IMG/M metagenome (GOLD analysis project Ga0214923, IMG submission 177993) | Freshwater microbial communities from Lake Lanier, Atlanta, Georgia, United States - LL-1510 | ecosystem: Environmental > Aquatic > Freshwater > Lake | place: USA: Georgia | collected... | reverse complement strand
TTTCACACAAACGCCTCTATAATACAAAACATCTTCGATAACAAATACTGGAAAATCTCCTTCGGTAATCGTGCCATAGAAAATGGTGCCTAAAGAGAGCTGAGTGGTAGAAGAGACATTCGCCGTGGTGATTTTCCCGATTTTTTTGTCGCGCGTCAATTCCATGAGGTAACATACATCACGATTGTCGCAAAATGAAAACCAGGCATAATATTTGCGACCCTGGGGTATGGCTAAAGTGATTTCGTATTTGTCGGACGGAACTTTGTTATGGGATATCGTTTCATAAGAAAGTTCGAATTGTGGGAAACGTTTCATGAGTGTTTTTTCGCAGAATGTCATATTGCTAAATAACAATGGTTAATAATACTAGATAGATCCTTTTATATCCCTTTGATAAATACATTTAGGCAGATGGCGTAGTCGGTTCAGATGGTATTATAGACTTCATATATTCGGCTAAATCATTTTCTAAAATAGTTTTGTCGTCGTCGGTTAGAAAAAGGGGGTCGTCATTCAAATTTTGCGTTTGATTTTCTAACATTTCTTCGACGATAGCCTTGTATTTATTGGTATGTATTTCAATAAGGTTTTTTGTAATAGGGGTGCTATAGTTTTGTTTTATATATTCCCATCCATAATGTGATAATATGACTACGAATAGGGAAAATAAAATCATCTGTATCATCCACCACATGTCTAGTTATATGTTTTACAGATTTATTACTTGTAAAACATACGCGCTTATTTTCTGGAATGTTTTGCTTTGCGGGTTTTTCCTCCACGCTTTGAGCGTTTGTGTGCGGTCTTTGACTTTCTCGATTTTCCTCCAGACACTTTCGCTGGTGTGTGAGCGGTTACCTCTTCTGCAGGAGCAACTTGTACTTCTGCAGGGGCAGGAACATCAGCATTTCCGCCATTCATTTCATGTTTGCGTTTGCTGGCTTGTTTCAAGGCTTCGCCAAACGTGAAATCAGCGTTTTCGGCTTTACCTGCATGGTAAATTTTTTTAACGAAATTATTCCATTCAGATGGCATGGTATATAATGTTGTGAGAAAATGTTTTACAGAAACAATATAAACGTGCCAGTCTATAGTATCCTAAAGATGCCTTCTATATTGATTGTCGAAAAACTCGGAAATATTAAATCGACGACCATCAAAAAATGGGACGAATCCGAATTATATAAAAAAGCGGGTCTAAAAACCGCAGATGGATTCAAATGTTTCACCAGCTGGCCTGTCGAATTAGCAAAAAATACGTATCATATTAGTTTGTATGGAAAAACCAGTGGCAGAGCAAACCATGAAAATAAATACGAATTTCCGCCTCCTATGGACAATACATTGTTTTTCGGAAACTGTATATTGGTGAATAAAAACGCAGAAGGAGACGCGGTTGATTTAACTACAGGTGAGTGGGAGACTATATACGAACATTTATATGGCGGATTCGAAGATTTAGGCGAAGGTGATTCCGACGACGAAGACGAATCGGACGATGAACCAGGAGTAAAACGCACAAAAGATGGATATGTCAAGGATGGATTTGTAGTAGGTGACGACGATGATGACGACGAGAGCGAAGACGATGAAGATAGCGAAGATGATGAAGACGAACCTAAACCGGTAAAAAAATCGGAACAAGGGTCGTCTAAAATCAAGTCCGTATTTGAACTCAAAAATGTGGAGCCTGAAACATATTTAGATTGCACAAGCGAGCTCAGCGAAGAATCATATATTGAGTAAAATACATAAACAGATACTTTGTTTATGTATATCGAAGCATCATGTTATATTTCTTATTACCTAAAATATATCCAAATATTTACACGAAACTTACCTGCACATCCACACCGGAAAATACTACAGGTATTGTACAAAATACTATATCACAATCGCTTTCCTATTATTTACACAATATCAAAGAAAAAATAAAGGGCCGTGAAGACGAGTGGGATGCGTGCAAAAAATACACAAATCCATATGAATACATTCACACATCAATTCCCTATAAAAAAAAGAGCGTCGCTAAACACAAACCTTTATCCCGAGCCTATTTCAAAATGATTGAAATATTACACGCTTTTAATTTGCATCAATATGACAAACCGCTAAAATCGTTTCATTTAGCAGAAGGTCCGGGTGGATTTATTGAAGCACTCGCGCAATTGCGAAATTCATTAAAAGATTCATACATTGGAATGACCCTATTGGACGACGAAAATGATGAAAATATACCAGCATGGAAAAAAACGCGCCATTTTTTATTAGAATATCCGTCCGTATGTATTGAAAATGGAGCAGATGGAACGGGTAATATATTATCCCTCGAAAATTTAGATTATTGTTATCATAAATATGGTTCATCGATGCAAATTATCACAGGAGATGGCGGTTTCGATTTTTCAGTGGATTTTAACAACCAGGAATCAAACATGTCACGATTGTTGTTTGCACAAATATGTTATGCACTATGCATGCAATCCACTGGAGGGTCCTTTGTATTGAAAATATTCGACTGTTTTACCGATGCAACCTTAGAATTATTATATTTATTAACCTCGTGTTATAGAAAGGTGTATATTACAAAACCACAAACCAGTCGATATGCCAATTCGGAAAAATACATTGTATGTCAAGGTTTTTTACACGAATCTACCGAGCCATTGTACCCCTGTATTCGCAATGCTTTTCAAATGATGATACAAACCCCGCAAAATCATACTATTACACATTTTATAAGCAATCCTTTACCCTACTATTTTTATAAAAAAATAGAAGAATACAATGCCATTTTTGGGCAACAACAAATCGAAAACATCCATATGACACTTTTATTGATGGACAATAAAAAAGGTGAAAAAATAGAAGCGATTATTAAATATAATATTCAAAAATGTCTGCAATGGTGTGTAAAATATAACATACAATGTTCATCTATCTTCAAAACCATGGAATACGACGAATCGGATATGGTTTCCGAGCCATTATTAGAAGAATTTGTCTAGATTGCATGAGATAATTTAGTCACTGTGCATTGTTTCATCTCGTCCGAATATTTTGAAAAGACGGGTGTCTTTTTCAATGGATATCCGGCCTTTGTTTTAGCTGTATATGGTGTATCGCTGACTCCATATGCTAGCGCATTTGCGACTGCACTTCCATAAGATGTTTGATATTTAGATGCTGCATCTGTAATTGTTTCGTATTTTTTACGGGCAATTAAATCACCCGAAGATACACTACCTTGTACATAAAATCGTTGGTTGCTTGGTTTTTGTACAGGAACATTGCAATTTGTATCAGCAACAGTATAATTGAATTGATTTTGAGTATATGTTTCATTGCGGTCATATAAATATTGGTTGCTAGAGGTGTAATAGTTTTGTTTGCGATTATTGATATTGTATTTTTTTATCATACCACCACTACTGCGCACTCTTCTGCGCGCATTATCGGCTTGGGAAAAACATTTCATAGTATCTTGGGAATTGGTAGAAATCGTAGTTGCCCCGCCATTATCGTATGTATTTGTACTAGTCACTATATCTAAGGTATTTGCTAAACCATCACAATTGGTGGATGTATTGACTAAATATCCATTTGGCATATTCAATTCATCGATACTGGTTGAAACCCGGGGATTTCCCGAAGCTGTTTGTGATGCAATTTCTTTACGATATAATTTGACGGGATGTGCTAAAAATATATTGTGAGTATCATTTGAATTGAGTGAATATGTATTTTCTTTTAAAGACGACGTGATTTGATGAAATGTTTTTCCTTTCCATGGAAAATATCGAATCGGTTGTAATTCTAATCTGGCAGACATTCTATATCTTATGCGTATATATTCTGTATCAGAGAATATTTAGCGATGACTAACTATTTGTGGCAGATATGTGATTATTTAGTAGTATCTTTATGTATATGAGTGAAAATATTACAATAGAAATGTGTGATGAAATGACTAATTCTTCCGCAATCATAGATGAAGGGTCTTGTGTAATAGATACGGTTGATTCGATTACACAAGAAGCTGAGATAATTCCTCCAGTAGTTGAATCGCCGCCTAAAGTTGAGAACGTTATCAAATCATCGTTGGCAATTCCTAAAATTGTATTTATCGTACCTTATCGCAATCGCGAGAAACATTTAGCATTTTTCAAAAATCATATGAAAACCATATTAGAAAAGTATAACCCGGATGATTATGCCATTTATTATATTCACCAGTGCGATAATCGACCATTTAATCGCGGTGCCATGAAAAATATCGGATTTATATTTATCAAACAGAGATATCCACAGGATTACAAAAATATTACACTGGTGTTCAATGACGTCGATTCCATGCCTTCTGAACAAGGTATGATTCATTATGAAACTTTACCGCGTAACGTAAAACATTTTTTCGGTTTTAAAAACACACTGGGTGGAATCGTATCGATCAAAGCAGGTGATTTTGAATATATCAATGGATTCCCGAATTTCTGGGCATGGGGATATGAAGATAATCTATTACAACAACGCGTGGAAAAGGCGAATATGAAAATTGATCGTAATATATTTTTTCCGATTGGTGACCAGCGAATCATTCAGCTAAATGATAGTCCATTACGAGAAGTCAATCAAAGCGAATTTAATCGTTATATACGTAATACAAACGAGGGGGTTTATTCTATTTATCATTTGAATTATTCACTCGATGAAACAAGCGGATTTGTAAATGTACAATGGTTCGAAACCGGACAAACCCCCGATATTCACAAATATCGCATGCACCATCTGAAAGACGGACCTGCACCCTATGACACGAAATTTGGACTCATGTATAATAATAGGCGTATTGTACGAGGTGCGAAAATGTCAATGAAAATGTAAAGGGTATAAACATAATCATCGTTGTAATATAACCATGAATATAGTATTTACCATTGATGATTTTTTATTAGAAAATGTATTGTTTTTAGAGCGGAAAAAAAACGTAATTATAGATGGTTGTTTTGCGAAAATCATTTATTCAGACAAATATTTTGTCATGAATGGATTGTTTTTTGAATTTCCTCTACAAATCAATAGCGAAACCTCTCAAAATATGTACAATAAACAATCTGTATATTTCAATTCCCATTTGCAAAAAAACCTATTGTATATTACTAAAATTTCCGAAATCGAAAATTCGATTTTGAATTATTATAAAAAAATCCACGGTAGTAACAAACAAAACAGTTTATTATTGACTAATCAATTATACAATGGATTTTTTAAAATTTACAAAGAAAAATCGCAAATTTCGGGGGTAGGAACAAAAAAATATATTCTAAAAATATCCGGTTTATGGGAAACCCATAATGAAGTCGGAATCACATACAAATTCAACGAAGTCATTGAACCGCTTACGAATATTTTTCCTTAATACATTTCGGAATCAATATTTCATTGATCGTGTCCATTTTTTTAAAACATTTGTTGATGGTCACGTCACTTACCCCAGAGATTTGTTTAATATTGTTTTTTGATATATTCAAATTACAATAATGTGACACAAAATATAATATTCCAGCAGCAATAGCATGTGGCGTATTGTCTGTAATACTACTGTTTTGTTCGAGTTTATTGGCAATGAATTTGCACAACATGGTTAATTCCGGGTTCATGTTGAGTTTGCTGCAATAGCGCTCAATGAATGAACTCGGCGTGGTTAATTGTAAATCGACATGCTGCGAAGCATCCGTTCCACGCTCAATATTGTGTAATATATTCACTGCCATAGAGCATCCGTTTGTCGCACTGGCTTTGTCTAATTGAAATATTTCCGCAATTTCATGGGCAGTTCGCGGACAACCATTTAAACGACATGCAATATAAATGGATGCGGCTTTGATACCATCACGATTCAATCCGCGAAACATTTTTTGTTCGGATATATCTTTATGTATAGTCATGGCTTCATCAATCAATATTTTAGGAATACCGGCGTTTTGCGCCATAATCGTGATGAATTGAAATTCGTTATAGAGCGATTTTTCTTTATGGGGCATGGACTGCCATTCCGTCCATTTGCGAATCTTCTTCATCTCATAAGATAATTTCGAGGTGGCCATGACCTTACAACCAAATGACGATTCCATCAACAATGGATTGATTGGATTTCCGCAACGTGTGGGGTCATTTGCATTCTTGTCGTCTGCCCCATAAAATCGCCATTCGGGTGAATAATCGAGTGTATTTTTGCATATGACGGAACATGCCGGATTTGCACATGTCGGAAATCCATCATCCATAATCATCAATATCGAATTGCAAATACCACACAAACCCGATTCAGGTTGTTGATACACACATTCTATATTCGATGATTCGGAGGAAGTTTGTTTATCGCTGTCGAAAATATCCCATAATTTCGATTTTTCCTGCTGTGTAATGATTTTTTTCTTTTTTTGTGTAATATGATTATTTAGCGCGCTGGCGCTAATCGTGGCGGATTTAGGGCGTTTTACGCGGATGGTTACGGTTTTGTCTAAATATTGAATCATGTGTTTTGTGCGAAATGATTTGTATGGGGGCTATTGTTCAATTTTGTAGAAAAATAATATCATGAAAATATAACTATGGCGTCATTTATTCCGGAATCCGCATGGGAATCTATGGGTAAAGAAGTCATTCGACAAATATGTAATATAGCGTATTTTGACAATGATAAATCACCCGACGAACGTTACCCAAAACGCGAAATATTAAATATTATTACCGCATTCTTGGAAAAAAATATAAATCTACAAGAAGCCGATCTTGATGAAAAATGTAAGCTCGATTTTTTTAAATCCATGGCGGAAAACATGAGAACACCTATTGCTAAATTGTATGAAAATGATATGATGGCCATACGTTTCATGGAGGGTATTTTACATGAATATCCGCATATTTTCATGAATATCATGAATATGGTTGCCGAGCAAACGGAAAAACAAATAGAGACGGATAAATCGGCTACATTTATTGATGTCTTTATGCAAAAAATAACCAATTACATAAAGGTTGAAAATGAAATCAGTCAAACTACAAATACCACTGCCGTAAATGAAGCGACTGCTCCGACTGCCAAAGGCGAAACGACGATTCAAGAAATCGAAACCATTCCGAATTTGCAAGAAATCATTATCGAAAATATCCGTAAATATGGTGCTTTGCAGAATTCCGACAATACTGAAAAATTTAAGAAACTCACGAACGAAGAATTGATTCAACATGTTGATAAATTGATTGAAGCCATTGTAAAAACAAATGCAGACAATACTACTAGACCCGAAAATTCGCCATTATCCACTGTTTCGAGTATGATACCCGACATGAATCCGCTAAAAATTCTTGCACAAGAAACCGTGGGCAATATGCCGAAAGAGTTTGTGGATAAAGTATTTGAAACACTCGAAACGAGTGATGAAAAACCATATAGCGAAATAAAAACCGAAATATATTCAACGATACTTTCATCTTTACAATATCATTTAGAAAGACCCGAAGGACGTCAAATGTATTTGCGACATCTCGAACCAATCATTCGACATTATACAGTACAATCATTGATGAATGATGATACGACTGTTATATGCATATTTCAAATGATTCGCGATTCACCTAAAATCAATTCTATAATACGAAAATGCGCAGAAGAAGCTTATGCTACAAAAAACCATAATTTTAAAACTCCATCATTCAGCACTACGAGTCCAGCTACACACGATATGGGAAAAATAATAATAGCATATCAACCTACGTTTGCCTACCATATGTATCAATCTATCGATTCCGAAATCAAAGAATTGATAGAAAATAATAATCCTATTGCACAAATTTACAAAGATTTAGAACAATTTAAAGTACCCGAGTTAGTAAGTATACGCAAACATACTATAGATTATGCCAAAACCATGTGCAGTCCAGGTATGTTACAATCGGAAATAAAGACGGATCGCAAAACCATTGGTAAAAATGTTGATGTATCGAATCAAAGGTCCGACGATAATGTATATCATGACAATCTATTTAGAAATTCAAACAAAACCGTTGCCGAGACGAATCCTATCACACAAAACACTATCACCGGCGAAAAGAATTTTTATAAAACCATGGATAATGTGCCAACTACATTGCAAAAGAATCGTTTAGATAAAGATCTAGAAAACAAACTAAATAAAACCATGGATAATGTGCCAGCTGCATTGCAAAAGAATCGTTTAGATAAAGATCTAGAAAACAAACTATATAAAACCATGGATAACACGACGGCTGCATTGCAAAAGAATGTATCGGGTCAAGATGTGAAAAATAAATTGTATGATACGTTTTCGGCCATCAATCCTGTATCAGAAAATACGACTAAAACCGGCGGAAATATTCACAAAACGTACCGAAAAATGACACAAAAGCGTCATAAATATACACGCAAGACGTAAAATATATCCCTATTTTGAATATATTTTACCACAGGGGGTTATACAAACGACACTTTTTTCTCAATTTTTTGAAAATGTTCTGGTTTATACACCAGATTACCCGATGGTTTATATTGGTCAATCGGCGTATATTGTTTTTGTTCTTTTTGTGCAGGCTTTCCATTGTTTAGTATATTTGCATTCACATCCGTTTCCTCATCTTCCGCATCCTTCTTTTTGACTAAATTACCAAATGGATCCACTACATTTCCCGTTTTCTTCTTGATTTCATTACGCACATATGCAGGAACCCAGTGCATCCATGAAACAAACAATGTGTTTGGATGCATATATCGCACATGAAAGCCATTGTCTTCCAGTTTCGTCACAATATAGGCAATACACTCCGATTTATCATACACCGGTTCTCCGAAGATATATTCTGGAACCGTAAACCAAATATGTTTTTCGTTCGCTTTTGTCCGACCCGTCGTTGTAATGCGCCGATGTATGCGATTCAATATTTTGTTAAATATTGACAACTGTTTTAGATCCCGTCGTTGATTTTTCTCGTATAATTCGTCAATATTTATTTTCGCAGTCGTTTCTTCGTCATTCACATATAAAAATGCCATCCTTATATACTGCCCCTATAAAAATATTTCCACGCGAAAACACATAAGAATATTCTCACATAAGGGTGTAATACTATGGATCATGAATCTCGAAATATAAAACACCTCGTCATTGCTGGAGGTGGTATAACCGGGTTCTCCGCTTACGGCGTATTGCGCGAAAGTAACAAGGCCGGCTTTTGGCAAATCGAAAACATCGAAAGCATCTATGGCACTTCTATCGGCGCGGTCTTAGCCATCTACATGGCATTGAAATATTCCTGGGAAGATTTAGACGATTTTATTTTGAAACGTCCCTGGCAACATGTTTTTAAAATCGATATTCACGGCACCTTTGCGGCCTACGAAAATCGCGGTGTGTATGACAAGAGAATCATCGAAGAATTTTTGTTGCCACCCATGCTCGGCAAAGATTTCGACGCCACTACCACATTGCTCGAATTCTACGAAAAAACGGGAATCGCCGTCTATATCAACAGCGTCGAATTGCATAGTTATCAATCGGTGGTCATGTCTTACAAAAGCCACCCCGAATGGACCGTCATTGATGCAGTATATTGCTCGGCATGTTTGCCAATCTTATTATCACCTTTTTTAAAAGACGGAAAATGTTATATTGACGGAGGTGCTATAGTGAATTATCCTTTAGAATTTTGTATTGAGAACGGCGCCGAGCCACACGAGATTTTCGGTATTACTTTAGCTAAAGTAGATGAATCCATCAATCGTATTAGTGATCAATCCACCTTGTTTGATTACATTTCGATTCTCATGAGCAAAGTCTATGAACATTCGTGTCATAATAGGGCGCGCGATTATCAACTACAATATGAGATTGCCCTGGAAAATACCATGATTTCGATTTATGACATGATTAAGTGCATGTCGTCGATGGAACAACGCCATTTGTTCATTACAAAGGGTGTTGATTTATGGAATCGGTGGTCTACATCATTGGACTGTAAAGACCAGGAATCTATTTCGTAGCGGATGCCACCATTTGACCGAGGGCGTCTTTTGTCACTTTGGCGTCAAAATCGATTTTGGTTTCGCCGACTAACATGAGTATGGTTGGATAAGATTCGATTTTGAATTGGGCAATCAATGCATTTGATTTTTCATTGTTATCGTCAGTGCAATCGACTTCGCGACATTGCACTTCCCATCCATTAATGACTTTGCCATTATATTCTTCTTTGAATTGAAACCATTGTGGCTTCGCCTTCTTGCAATGTGGGCACCAGTCCGCATAAAAGAATAATACTTCGGCCGGTTTGCCACGTGTATTGGAATTTGCCACATTGTTGTATTGCGCATCGTCTTTTTTGGCGGCATAGAATTGCTTATAACCATAATAGGCTACTAATGAAAATAGAATCAGTAAAAGAATCACCATGATGAGTGTAGAATATCTACGAATATATCGGGAATATATTAAATCAACTAATGACGACATCTATAGTATAATAGGATATTATTTTTGCGTCTAGTAAAACGCGGGCCATTTATGCTAAATCGTTATTTAGCATATTTTTTTGATAATCCAGAATATATAGTCCTAGTATAAGTATGAATCATAAAACCGCAAAGAAATCATCAAAATCTCGCAAAGTATTCACGCGAAAACATTATTCGAGTAATGATGGTATGCTTACCACGGTATGGGGACCGAGCACCTGGCATTTGCTACATACCATGAGTTTCAATTATCCGGTTGCACCATCCTGTGACGAAAAGCGACACTATCGAGATTTCGTCCTTCATTTGCAATATATATTACCGTGTGGAAAATGTCGCAAAAATCTGAAGAAAAATTTCAAAAAACTGCCATTGTTATGGAAACATATGGAGAACCGCGCGAGTTTTTCACTCTATATATACAAATTACATGAGTTGATTAATAAAATGCTCGGAAAGAAATCCGGACTCTCGTATGCGGACGTGCGAGAACGCTATGAGAACTTTCGTTCTCGTTGTACAAAATCTTTCGAAGAATTGAAACGAGAACATGAAGAAGCTTTAAAAAAAGGCGAAAAAGGCTGCACCGAACCAATGTATGGAGAAAAATCAAAATGTATTTTGAAAATTGTGCCACAAAATCACAGCGACGAGACGTTCTCCATCGATGAAAAATGTATCAAACGCAATCTGACAACAGATTCGATGTAATGTGTAATAGTATTGTTCTTAGAATTCGGGGGACGAATGATGTAAAATATATAGATTCTAAATATATAGAATATGTATAGCATGGAACATGAAAACGAAGAATGTGAAAATAATTCTTGTATGAATAGAGAACAACCCGAAAATATACAATTTTGGAGTGAAAATCCGAATGTTCTCTTGCAACCGAAATATTTACTGGAATTTTTTCCGACCGAAGATATGACATATGAACAAAAACTAAATGCCATCAGTCGCGTCGTCATTGTTTTGACCGTTGTCGGTTTTGCATATTCTCGCAGTATGCGCATTTTAGTGATATCCGCAATTACTCTGTTCTCGATTTATATGATGTATTTTTACAAATCCAATGAAGATGCAAAGATTTCGTCCCACAAAAAAGATTTAGCCGAACCGTTTGAAGGACCTGCTCGCGATCTATTGGAACAAAATGGTATTCCAATCTCTGGCGAGGTTTTCGACGAACCATCAGCGGAGAACCCATTTAGCAATGTATTATTAAATGACTATGATTACAATCCGAATAAAAAACCCGCGCCATACACTGGAAATCCTGCCGTGGGCAACCGTGTTTTAGACGAAGCGAAACAGCTTGTGAAAAACTTGAACCCAGACCAGCCAGAAATTTCCAACAAACTTTTCCGAGATTTAGGAGAACAATATGTCTTCGAACAATCCTTGCGCCCTTTTTATTCTACTCCTAGTTCCACCATTCCGAACGACCAGAACGGATTCGCGGATTTTTGTTACGGTAGTATGGTTTCGTGCAAAGAAGGCAATCCATTCGCATGTGCTCGCAATTTATCACGATATACAAACGTGTAGTTTTCAAAAATTCTTGTGTAATAGTATATTATACAAGAATATGTCTTATATGTTCAATAATTTAGGCCGTATTGGGGCAGATGTCACCGATAATACACAAAAAAACATGTATAACACGCGAATGGCAAACTACACGTTATCGAATTTTTTCGCGGAATCGAAATCGGATTCTCATGTGAAATTTGCGACCATGCAACCTACTGTCACTTTTAATGGTGTGAATGGAGGAAGTGGTGTAGGTGGCGGCGTAGTTGATTATGAATCTTTATTAAAATTGAGTGTCGAACAAGAACGTCCTTTAGAGAAAGTGCAATTGATGCAACGCCCCTTTGTCACCGTACCTTATTTAGGAAGAGGTGCTGGAAATCCAGATATTGAATCGAAATTACAACAGGGCGAAATCGTCAATCATCAAAAGAGTGTAGGTACCATCATGGAAAAATCATTTATGGATTATGCCATGTATCCAACCGATTCCATGATGAATGAGCGTGTTGCAAACCCTTCTTATACTGTTGAAGAAGCCGCTATGAATGGATGGGTACGCGGCGGAGCGGCAACTCGTGAAATGCCATCCGCAAATAATGGCTACTCGAAATTGTAAATAATACCTTACCCGCGGAAAATAACATAAAAAGTATTCTTTATGTTATTCATAATGGACGAATTACCTATTAATTTGTACATAGACCCAGTGACTTATGAAAACAATGATGAATATCAGGCGGCTATGCGACTGATATGTCGATTTAATAATGGCACCGATTATGATCAAGATAATATGAGAAAAGTATTAGATTATGTATGGGAAAAAACATGCAATAATGATCAATTTATGGAATTATACAAATTGGCAGCCGAGCAACGCATGATTAGTGAGTGTATTATAGGACTGGTATTACTATTTTCCTATGATCATTTGAAAGAGTTTTATATCTTATTTAGTAGATTTTCGGCGATGCCAGAAGAATCGATTGAAGACCATCCTTGTTACTTGTCGCTAAAAGCGAAACTTACCGCGAAATAATATATTTCCATTATATAAATATGGCATCTACGCGCACGAAAAATACACCCGGAGATTATCAATTAGAACAATGGTCATTTGCTCAACATGTTGCCTATAACACTGCTGCGCATTATGGTCGTCCTGAACAAACCTATTTACCCGGCGACGGTTTGCTGGCCGGAACTGTTTCTCGCACTCAATTGTCGAATAATTCTTGTGACATAGAATCGATGCTTTTTGGAATCGGTTCTACCAATTTAGTCACGCCTCATGCGCCTATTCGTCCGGAGATTTATCAAGTGGAATCATTGTCCATCATTGATCGCATTCCTCTGTTGATTCCAGCTCCTTTGGTAGTGCAACCAAATCAACGTCCTTTACGGGATTAGGGCGGTGAGTAATTACAATAGGAGATTGTAATTTCTCAAGGGTCATATTCCGCTAACGATTCGTGTTTTGCGGGATAATACCGTTTTTTTGCGCTATATTTGTTTCGCGTATGGTGTGATTTATGTTTAAAGGATATATTGTGAGGTTTTTGCGGTAGTGGTCGATTCATGAATTCGTGAATTGATACCATCAGCGGATGATGGTTTTCTGGTTCCGAAGATTTGTTCTCTATATGTGATTTTTCGGTTGGTTCGCTAATGTTTTCGGTTGGTTCCCTAACGTTTTCGGTTGGTTCCCTAATGTTTTCGGTTGGTTCCCTAATGTTTTCGGTTGGTTCCCTAATGTTTTCGGAGGATTGGACGTCGTTGTTTGACGACAACAACTGCTGCAGGAGGGCGCCATGTTCCTCTCGGTTGATGGGCGGCAATTCATCAATCGATTGAAAATCGATAGCATATCGGTCTTGATGGGGTGTCATAGAACCATCATGTGCTATTGTGAAGGGGATTTTGATTATGGCTACATATGTTTTTTGCATCAATAGTATATTTCTAGATACTATTGATTATTCTTTATGTGAATTTTACGATAATCTTGACATTTTCTTTTTTGATGCATTTGCACGCCGAAACCGACAATTCTTCGCGTTTCTTGCGGGTCTTGTCGTTTTGCGACAATTCTTCTTGCTTTTTCTTGGAAGTACTGTTGCGCGAATTCATGTCTTCTTCGATATCGGCATAGTGGTTGCGGATGAAATCGATGATATTGTTTTCGATGGCCCATTTGAAGAAATTCAGTTGCCCCAGGGTGGTCTCCATGTATTTTTCTTCGTCGTAGGGAATAGAGATGCGTTCCCATCGGCAAAAGGGGTCGAAATTGCGCTTGCTATAGGCCTTCAGCTTGAGTTTGTAGTCGTTATAGACCTTGAAACGGGTGATTTCGACGACACCAGTGGTGCGTGTAGTGGGTAAATCATACACCGTATAATACTTTTTGGCGAAATTGGTGACGAACCAATCGACAATACGGAGCGAAATTTTCGATTCGCCGTTGATGATATTCATCATCTTGTGGATGTTCTCACGGTCGTTATAAAATTCCATGAGACTTTTCATCAATAGACTATTTTGGGTTGTGGTAGATGTATAGGTTGCCATTATGTGTATGTGTATAGGGGCGATTTTCTATATGGATTTTGTGATATAGATTTTTGTTTGTTAGAAGCATTTGACTTTACTTCCTAAATGTCTGAAATAATTATTTTTATACATCATGTTGTTTGTAAGTGCTTTTGTTAATGTTTTATCGCTAATTTGTAATTGTTTTATGCAATCATATTTACAGACATATTCTTTAATTAAATTATTTTCATTGTCATATTGACC
>Ga0214923_10005401_pt1 | contig 14875 bp, 15 predicted proteins | sample LL1510_MetaG_FD_177993 | JGI IMG/M metagenome (GOLD analysis project Ga0214923, IMG submission 177993) | Freshwater microbial communities from Lake Lanier, Atlanta, Georgia, United States - LL-1510 | ecosystem: Environmental > Aquatic > Freshwater > Lake | place: USA: Georgia | collected... | reverse complement strand
GATGTCATCCGCGTAGGGGACGGCATCGGCGAAGGCATCGGAAAAACGGCTCCAGATTTCTTCAAACGGCTCTTCGCCGTCTTCGTACCAGGTTGTGCGCCATTGGCTGTTACGGAGAGGATCCATTTGTGTTTGTCCTGCGGGGGGCACCACGGGTATCTATGAGATCAACTTTTTGGGCTATGGGAGGTGTGTGTGTGTAAAGTTGACATGCGGGCAGGGGGCATTACCCACACAGGAAGACAATGACTAAGTATTCTTTCCGCAACGGCAATCCCTCAGAGTCTTCTACGGTCGTGTCGCTGCCTTCAGGTGTGATCTTAGAGGTCCGGCGGGGCGACAAGACGACATGGTCCGCATCTGAGACGCGCGGACGCTGGAATTCACTTGAGGAGTGGAAGGCGTCGCTGCCAGCGGGACCAGAGCCAACTGTTTCTGCAGAAGGTTCCTCTTCCAGATCAGCGCCTCCCGTCGGATCCGATGCCGCGCTCTATCTTGCGGCGTGGACAGTGGCTGGTCGGGGATGGAACACACAGTTTTCTACCAATCTGTTCTGTTCGGCGACGCGCGGAAAGAAGGAGGCACGCCTACGGAAGAAGCTGGCTGCGGCCCTCGAGCGTGGGTATTCTCAGCGGTATATCTATCGTATCAAGAATCAGCTGTACGACGCGTCATTTCTGCCGGACCATAAGAGATATTATGCTGGGAATAAGTTTCGCTCTACGGTGCGGATTCTGCATCCCGATGGACGGTTCGTCAAGGTCTGCTACAACAAAAAGGATAAGCTCTTCGGATTTCATCCGCGCTCCGCAGCGGTGGCCACGGTGGCGCCGACTCTGGAAGAGCTGGGATTTGTGGCGCCATACCAGTTCCTTCTGGAAACCAGAGGGTGGCATCACGATACCGACATGCGACTCCTCACGCAGGCAGCGGTTATTGAGGAGGCGGAGGCGATGAGGAAGGAAAAGGAGGCAAAGGAAGCGGCAAAGGCGGAAAAGGCAGCAAAGGCGACAGAGGTGACAGAGGTGACAGAGGCCTGATTGGTGTGTGTTGTCTGAACTTGAGTTGAAATATTTTTGACTTTAAAACTTGACTTTGCAGCAGCAGTGGTAGCAGTGGCAGGACACAAACAGGAAGAATGTCTCATCATTATCTCTATAAGACCGATTACAGCGCCGCTATTATGTCCATGATTCAGGCCGATGCGACCGATGCAGAGATTGCCTCTTATCTGTATGACCTGGTAGGTGCAGACGCTATGAACGCGGCAATCATCCATATGCAGATGACACCAGGAGGTCGCGGACGCGACCGCAACCGCGGACCCGAAATTATCAAAGCGATTCATGACGCGTATCCGTCAGAGCAGCCACCAGAGCCTTCGATCTTCCTGGCAATCAGCGAAGACGCTCCTCTTGATGTCCTCAAGGCGGTGATCCAGACAAATCCTGGCGCGTTGACGCAGACCAATGACAAAGGAAAGACGCCGCTGGAATGGGCGACCCAGCTACAGCGCGATGAGACAATTCTGGAGGCTCTACGGTGTCCAGGCCTTATCAAGCGACTAGAGGATTCTCTGGACCGCTACATTAAGGAGGCAACGGAGGTGCGTTCCGTTCTATCCGCTGTAAAGACGGAGATGAGTGCGCTTCGGTCTCTAGTGGCAATGCGGGATTCAGAGATCGCATCGTTGAAGGCACGGCTGAAGGCGGCGATCGACCTCCTGGCCTCTTAGGATACTCTTTGTGTGTGGTGTGTTTGGGGATAAAATATGACAGAGGTCCGATAGAAAGAGATGCCCGCAATGGAAAATTACAAAAGAGCCCAAGGTATTCTGGCGGCCTGGAAATCGGGTCCGTTAGTTCTCCAGGGAATGACTCTGGACACGCTGCCGGTGATTCCCGAAGGAGTAGAATATCTAGACATTACCTTCTGTGGGCTCAAGGAGATTCCCGTCGGTGCGCTGCCGTCCTCTTTGAAAGGATTACGAACCGGATATAACTGTCTACGTTATCTGCCGCCCCTGCCACCGACTCTAGAGACTCTGAACGCAGACTGTAATGAACTGAAAGAGTTGCCGCCTCTGCCGCAGTCCTTATGCATATTATCTGCGGAGACCAACTTTATCAGTGTCTGTCCGCTTCTGCCCCACGGATTACGTTGTTTGTATCTTTCCGAAAATCTGCTGCGGAGCTTACCGCCGCTTCCTGCTACACTGGTGACGCTGGTTCTATCAGATAATATGATCAAGAAGCTACCGGTTCCGTTGCCGGCGCGTCTGCAGATACTGGAGGCACACAACAATCTTCTTACAGAGCTGCCGGAGAGTATCGGTCAGCACTGCGTAGAGCTTGTGGAAGTCACGGTGTCTGGAAATCGGCTGGATACGCTGCCGACGTTTTATCCGAATCTGACTATATTATTTACGGAAGGAAATACGGGTCTGGAAGAAAGAGGGCTGGAGGAGACGATTCCTGCGTTTGTAGAGCGTATTCAGCGGCTGGAAGAGAAGGCGCGGCGCGTGCGGATTCGGGAGCGATGTGCTTGTGTCTTTGAAGAGATGATGATGAAGGTGTGGCATCCGTCACGGGTGGAGAGGCTGATGTTGGCGGGTGTGGATATGGAGGATATGTAGGCGTATTTCATGCTCTTTTTGTATCGGAGGGGGGGGTGAAAAATTTGACGGGGTCGTAGTCATTGTCACACCCGTCTCTAGGAAATCATGACTTCTATTGAGCAAGCAAGGAAACGCGTCCGTGACTGGAAGTCGGGAAATCTTGATCTATCGTTTCTTGGACTCACGGAACTTCCTGAACTTCCTGCCGGTCTTACCGAGTTCAGCTGTTCCTTTAATCGGCTGACCAGGCTTCCCGATACTCTTCCCGCGGGCCTTACATATTTGGCAGTTGCTGGCAATCGGCTGACCAAGCTCCCTGAGGCTCTTCCTGCGGGTCTTATAGAGCTACTTTGTGCGAGTAATCAACTGACCAATCTCCCTGAGACTCTTCCGGCGACGATTACAACTGTATATTGCGGTAATAATCAGCTGACCAATCTCCCAGAGAATCTTCCGGCGGCTCTTACAACGTTAATTTGTTACGGCAATCTGCTGACCAGTCTACCCGATACTCTGCCGGCGGCTCTTACAGACTTACATTGTTGCTCCAATCAGTTGACCGCGCTCCCTGATACCCTTCCGGTGGGTCTCAAGCAACTACATTGCACCCGTAATCAGCTGACCGCTCTCTCCGATACTCTTCCGGCGGCTCTTACGCTGTTGATTTGTTACGGCAATCGGCTGACCAGTCTACCCGCAACTCTACCGGCAGGTCTTACAGAGATACAATGTTGCGAGAATCGGCTGACCGCTCTCCCTGATACTCTTCCTGTTGGTCTCAGGCGACTAGTTTGCAACCGTAATCTACTGACCAGGATACCCGATACTCTCCCTGCGGGCCTCATACATTTATCATGTAATCAGAATCGGCTGATCGCGCTATCTGAAACTCTTCCGGTGGGTCTCCAAGCGTTAATATGTTCCTATAACTGGCTGACCAGGATACCCAATACTCTCCCTGCGGGTCTCAATGAGTTATATTGTGCTTACAATCAGCTGACCACGTTTCCCGATACTGTTCCGGCGACTCTTATAATGTTATATATTGACGGCAATCCCCTTCCAGAGCGTGACGATGAGGAATCCATTCTTGATTATGTTGCCCGTATGAAGGTGATCGCGGAGGCCGCCAGTAAAGAACGCATCGTTCAACGGTGTGGCATTATATTTGAGGACTTGGCGCGGACAGTGTGGCATCCGCGGCGGGTAGAGCGGCTGATGATGGCGGGTGTGGATATGGAGGATATGTAGACTGTTTGTGATTTGTGAATGTTCTATGGTTGCTTGTTTAATCTTTTTGGCAGAAAGCCTCCACTCTCGTGGAGGCGAAAAGTTCGCTTGAGAAGGAAAGTCTCAGAGCTTGCTTTAAGGCTCCACTCTCGTGGAGCCGAAAAGTTGACTTACCGACCGTCGACACCCAGGGTCATCAGGATACAAGACAGTCCTCTTAGTACAAATGCAAACGCCTATTTCGTTCAGTGTCTGGACATCGGTCGGCAGCTTTGTCGCCACCACTTTTCTCTCTACTTTCCCGTGGGTCGCTCTCTTCATTCTGTCATCCGTCGTGTTCGGCATCCGTCAGTATACCATTACTGATAATGAGACGGGACGCCGTATCCAACGCCGTCTGTTGCGGAGCAGTGAGACGACGGATAATGGAAAGGCAACGGGATGGTCGTTCGGTCGCTGGTTCATCCTCCATCTGTCGCAGCATCGCTACGGGTCGGAGGTTGAGACAAAGGTCTGGATCGTGGCGACACCAGCCTCTTTTCTGAAGCTAACGGAGCAGGAGATTGTGGAGACTGGACCTGGCTCTGGATCTTCCTCTGACGCAGGAGCAGCAGGAGTGGCAACAGGAGAAACAGAATCAGTTGAGACCCGCTCTCATCTGACCATTCTCCAGCGCACCGGCACATTCTACAATGTGGATTACACCCGTCGTTCCATACGCGTCGGCTATATTCCACGGCCCCAGCAACAGGTTATCATGACCAAGATTCAGACTCGCATGCAGGCCACGGGACACTGTGTTGCGTTTCTGCACGGAGCGCCGGGGGCCGGAAAGTCTCTGGTGGGACTCATGTTGGCGAACTCTATGAAGGCCACCTACTGCAACAATCTGCGACTGTGGCAGCCTGGAGATACTTTGGCGCGTCTTCACGCCGAAGCCTGTCCGTCACAGGAGTCGCCGCTGGTGGTTCTTCTGGATGAGATCGACGTTGCGTTGGTGGCTATCCACGCCGGCATTACGCCGCACAAGAATATTCCGATTCCCGTTGGGGATAAGCAGGGATGGAACAGTCTGATGGACGATTTCAGCCACGGCATGTATCCGTGGACCGTGCTGGTGCTGACGGCCAATCGCGGACCGGACTTTGTGCGGGGATTGGATCCGTCGTATATCCGTCCTGGGCGTGTAGATATTATTGAGGAGGTGGCTTAGGTTGTGCTTGTTTCTGTGTGTGATTTGAAAGGAAATTTTGATTTATGGTGAGGTAAAGTTGACACCCTGAAGCCCACATCGAACGGTTATCAGGAAGTATAAGACACTTTCTGAGAAACGATGAGCGCAAATACAAAGGCACCCAGCGAACCAATGGAGTTTATCCTCTTCTGGCTGCAGACGCATAATACGCGCGAAGACAAGCGCCAATACTACTACCTACAGTGGAACGGCAATGAAGCGGAGTTGCGAATGCTAGAGGCCTCTATATGCCGATACATGTTCTGCGGGCTAGCCCAATCTGGCGACGAATACGTCAGCGGCGGAATAGGTTCTCTTGGCAGTAGGCGTATCTCAGAGGATGCTGCCCTCCAGCATGAGTCGGCGTGCGAAGACTTTGAGATTTGCAGAGGTCGGTTCCGATGCCCCGATGAGCTGCGGCCGGACCGCATCACTGAGGAACATAAAGAGTCAATGCCTTCTGTTGTTGGGAGTGCTTGGGATGGCGCATTCTGGAAGTTCAAGATGCCGGAGTATTGGACAGAGGCGTAGGGTCTTGTACTTGTTCTTGTGTTTGTCTTGTGCTTGTGCTTGTTGTCTGTGTGTTATTTTGCCGTAAACAAAAAGTGGATCTCTCAACATGTATTTTTTATCTCTAGGTTTCTACCATCCTGCGTTTGTGTTTGCATTTGCGATCGCACTACGAATGGACTCCCTCAACGCGCGTTGCCGCCGCTGAAGGTTCTCCTTGTGCGGCGATAGTCGGAAACCGTCGCTGAAGATCCTCTCTGATGAGGTCGCACCTGTCGTGGCTGCTCTGCATCGTCTGCTGATACTCCGCACCGATGCGCCCCAGATAACTGGCGATGCTCTCATCGGGATGGCGGTTGTCAAAGCGGTTGCCGTTGGCCTCCAAACGGCGGAGCTCAAAGGGAAGCACGGGAAAGCTACATAGCCCGTTATCCTCACAGAGAAGCTCCCGCATGTTCTCACAGCCGTAGTCGCCGTAGAACTCTGGAAACTCCGTCACCCGATTGCGACTGAAGTTGAGGAAGGCCATCGTTGCCGGCAGCTTGGGAAGCTCTGTCAGCTGGTTGTCGGCGACATTCAGAGACCGCAGATCTATCGGTATGCTGCTGCCAGAGATGCGCGTCAGCTTGTTGCGGCTCAGATCCAGCTCCGTCACCGAAGGCGGAATATTGGGAAGAACCGTGAGCCCCAGACCAGAGAGATCCAACGGACCGGATTCCCAGTCGAAGATGCGCTCCAGAGCCTCTTGGAGGGGAGCGTATTTGTCTTCAGTGTTGTCCGTGTATGTGGTGCAGCTCAGATCGGTCATTCTAGTGAGAGTTATCGTCTTATGATATCTCTACGGGGCTGCATGTCGGTGGGTTGGTGCGTGTCAACTTTTTCAGCCAAAAAGTTTTTATAGGAAGGCAGACAGGCAGACAGATATACAGACAGCGAACCAGACACGATTACCACAGGCGGTTGTCCACCAGAAAGTAGCTGGCCTCCTGCTTCATCTTCAGATTCTTGGCATCATTCATCCAGTTCCGCACGCTGGCCCGAATCCGCATGCGGACCTTGAAAGGGAGATCGTTGTAGAGCTTGTTGTTGTGCTTGATGTAGTACAGAATCTCTACCGCCATGAACTCCCACTCACGGGGACGGTACTCCTGGAGCTCATCCACCATCGTGGGGATGATGTTCATGTTGTCCAGGATATGAGCGTCAGGAGCGGAGATAGACACCGGTGAGGGAGGTGGTGCTGCCTCTGCTGCTGCCTCTGCCACTGGTGCCTCTGCTGCTGGTGGCTCCTCCTCATCGTCTGCCTCATCGTCTGCCTCATCGTCTGCCTCATCATCCTCCAGCGTATCTGTCTCTGCAACCTCTTCAATACGAAGCGCTGGAAGCATTCGGTTGAACTCTACCTCTGCTGTCTCTGCTGCCTTCTTGGTTCGGCGACAGCCGCAGCAAGAGGTCTCCTCCACAGCATCCTCCTCTACAGCATCCTCCTCGTGTAGAGAAGTGTCTACCTCCTCTGGGATCACAGCTGCCTCCTCTTCCTGCTCTGGGATCACAGCATTCTCCTTCTCCTTCTCCTTCTCAGCAGCCGCCTGCGCCCACTCTATGGCCTCGGATGCTGTCATCCCCATGATGCCAAGTGCTGTTGCAGGCGCTGGTGCTGGTGCAGGCGCCGGTGCAGGTGCAGGAGCAGAAGCAGAAGGAAGCACATGAGCATACCCATTCAGGAAATAGGTGCAGAGCTTCACGATGTCCGGTGTAGCGTTCGGATCGTTCTTGAACTCCTTACACTTGTTCAGAAACACATTCCGAAAATTCTCATGCTTATCCAAGAACAGAAGGCCATGCTCACGCATGTAGAGCAGAATGGCCGTGATTGTGGCTATTCTGCAGCAGAGCCTCCCCCCGGTCTCCGTCTTTAAGCCGTCAAGCATATTAAGATACATCCGTAGGTTATTCGCAACATCGGACAAGCTCACCTCTTTAGAGGACGACGGGAGCTGGAACCAGATGTGGGCATCGGTGCTGTCGGCGACGGCATTCCTCCACTGCTCCTCAGTGGGATACACCTTCTTGCTGCTCTCACCTGGGCGCTTCACCTCCAAGACAGAGCATCCATCCTTCAGCTTCACAGCAGAGTAGCGGCCGGTGCAGGTCTGAATGCGGATAATACTGGACATTCTGTTAGAAAGAGCTTTCTTAAGTCTTCCTGCTTTGGGTGTGGTGGTCCGTTTGGGTCGTCAACTTTTTGTTGTGGCGGATGGCAACAGACGGCAACAGAGAGCCAAAATGAACACATGCACCGCTTTGTCTTTGTCTTTTCTTTTTCTTTTACTCCTCCCTCAACCGCCTGAGAAAGGCGTCCGTCATCTCCACCTCTGCCGCCAACACATCATACAGATGGAGAGTGGACTTTGTTGCCTCCTCCTTGTGGAGGGCGTAATCCCGCATAATGGGGATATGGACAGTCAGCACCTTGCGGAAGACCGGCTGCGTCTCCAGCAGCTCTGGGGCCATACGAACCAGTTGCAGGAAATGAATAACCTTCTCCAGACTGGTGTTCTCCAGTGCGTCCTGGAGGACCACGTGAATCTGCTTGATGGCTGTGGCGTGGCGCTGGAGAGTGTGAGACATTGTATCCTGATTGGGTGGCACTTGGTGGCCACTGGCGGTGCCTAGTCACTTTTTCGCACAAAGGTGAATGGGGGCGCTGTCTGACAGACAGGAGAACTAAGAAATACTCCATTGATGGCGTCCGAGAATGTCGTAACTCTAGATTCCACGGCGACCCTAGAGTACAAGAATGGCTGTTTCATCCTGGGCAGAGCTATTATTCCCAAGGCGAATATCGTCGCTTGTGTATCCAGGCCATACGGTCTTATAATGGGTGGAGGTGAGTGGAGATTTATGCTGGTAGGCGGACACGAAATAAAAATCGTTACAGATATTTCAGGCAAACTTCGTCCTGTGGAAGCCCAGGACATATTTATTCAAATATGCGATCTTCTGAAGAACTTGTATGAATGATAGGCCCGTATCTTTTGGCTACGAAAAAGTGAAGGGGTTTGGTTCGGTTTGGTTGGTCCCTAACAACTACCAGGAACATAAGACCGTTTCTCTAGTCAAACAGAATGAGCACTCCTTACGAAATGGCCGAACAGGCGATTGCGGAGTTTATTGAGACTGATCATAATGATCATACCGGGATCCTGATGCTTAGCAGCCTGAACCTGACGCGGATTCCCCCGTTGCCCGCAGGTATAACAACATTGTGTCTCCGATACAACCCTGGCTTGATTATTGAGAGTCTTCCAGAAGGACTCCTGCATCTCTCCGTCAGCAACTGCATGTTGGAGACGCTGCCTCCGCTGCCCTCTACGCTGGAGATACTCTACTGCTCTCATAATAAGCTTCAGTCACTGCCCTCCCTCCCGCGGGGTCTGAGGTCCTTGAACGCGGAGAATAATCGCATCCGTTATGTGGATGATTTGCCAGAGGGAATGAATTATCTGAATCTCAGCAGCAATCCGCTGCGTGAGCCGCTGTTGGCATCGTCGATACCTTCTACGCTCAGAACTCTCATGTTGAACAGTTGCGGTTTGCGTTGGTTACCGGATAGCCTGGAGCACTGCCGTGATATGGAATCATTTCAGTGTGCGAACAATAAGTTGCAGACTCTGCCGCTGCTGCCGCGCAGAGTGTATAACTTTAAGTGGACGGACAATCTGGAACATGAATTGTATTATGTTGGAATTTCTGAGACGGTGAAGCGTGTGCGCGCTTCCTATGAGGCCAATGAGGCGGTGGAAGAGGAAAAGCGACGGCGCGCGGCGGCAGCGGCCAGTTGGGCTATTCTGGAAGAGCTCCTGTCGCCGGAACGCATTATGGGGGCGCTACGATCTGGCGCTGCAGCGGGAATGACTCTCTTTGAGGAGGGGATTCACGATCGTTGGGGGTTGTCTGTGTGATTTGTCGGTGAAGTATTCTTTCATGGTGCCTTCTGTGAACCAGAGAGTCGCAACGGACTGACACCGCACGCACAAATGGATAGTTGTAGATTGACAGCCAGCAGTGCCTAGGATCGATGGTCAAAATGCTAGTTTAAGCCTACCAATGACACCGTGTAAAATAATCTGCAGACACCGGCTACTCTATGATCCGAAGAAAGTGTTGATCAGGACAAGTAGGTCATCTATCGTCTTGCCCTCAGGGAAGGTCTTGTATTCTTTCATAAGGGTACCGCCTAGGCTTATCGTGACGCCCTCTGCCGCCTTTTTGTCCGCTGCCGTCTTTGCTACTGTAGTAGTAGAAGCCTTCTTTTCTTCCACTGCCGTCTTTGCTACTATGGTAGTAGCCTTCTTTTCTTTCTCTGCCTCCTTTGCTACGGCGGTAGCTGCAGCCTCCTTTGCAGCTTTCTCTTCAGGCTTTATGAACGATTCATAAAGAGCCTTGATAAGGTCGTTCTTCTTGAGACCCTTGACATCAATCTGCTTCTTTACGCACCACTTCTTGAGATCATCGACACGCATATGCCTGATGTTTTCCCGTAGAAGTTCTTGCGTATCCACAATAGACAGCACAGGCCCCAGTAGAAATTGAGCACACTCTTTCTTGAATTGCAGGAATATAGGACATGTTTCACTAAATGCCACCTTTGTCGTTGCCGGCGTAGGAAGCTTATCGTAGTCCTTTGCTTCATTTAGAATAAAGTTCACAATGGCAATACGACCATTGTATTCGTTGTGATTATTCGGTACCCCAATCATTTTATAGATTGGAAGAGCTTCAATAAATCGCCCATCTAGACCCATATGAACCCTGCTAGAACTCATATTCCTACACCCGTATGTAGGAAACTCTTTAGAGAGACCCTTATCATCTAGAATGAGATATTCTTTCGCGGTCCAGCTTCCGCCACCGTCGAATGCGCCCGTTTTAGGACCGCGCAAGATCCTGGCACGACTAGCCTTGACCTCCTCCTCTAGGACTTCCTCCAGAGTCTTCCAGTTATGCGAGTCTTCCTTATGGATCAGCTTACCACCTTCGTATACTTCTACTTCAAAGGTAGTTGCGGCAAGTGGGATGCGTGAAAAGCGTGTGCGAATGATTTCTTTAAGAGCCTGAAATAGACGCAACGGATTCGTATAGTCGCCAAGCACTGTGGTGTCAAACAGAATAGTCCAGCGCAGACCACATGGGTTGAGATTCTTATTGTCGTCTGTATTACGCTTAGGCGTCTTGAGACCGAGGAAGGGAGCCGTAATTTCAACTAGATCGGTCGTGTGTCCAACACGAAGACTCTTCGTGCGATATTCAAGTTTCCATTCAGCCGTCTCATAGTTAGGCATCCACTTCGCTAGCATCTTCTTCGTGCCATGACCATAACGATGGTGGAGGGTTGTAGAAGTAGGACTTGCAAACGTGAGTAGGCGCGCAAGTGCTTCATCGTTATTGATGCCAATACCATTATCCTCCACGATTAGAATACCTTGAGTTCCTACTGGACTACCCGCTGGAGGCAGCTGAATGGTTGTCTTAATTATGGAGGCACATCCGTGAGATCTGGATCCATCGTAGAGTTCCGGTAGTGTAAGGAGGGATGCAGGAAAGTCGTTAGTGTAGTCCATATTCTCATTTGCTGCTGCGCGCCAGTAGCCGTGGTTCGCGGAATACTCAGGTAGTTCTTTATAGTGCGTCATCCTTGTAACTGAGTCAAAAATACGACTACCCCCTGTCATTTTTTGCTGATCCGCCCTTTACTCTGTATAGATCTTTGCAAGCGGCTCCAATGTTGCCGCCTCATCCGGATAAATGTGATCTGCGTGTGCGACCAATTTGTCGATACCCGGCACATCATGAATATACACTACCCATACCAGCGTGTCTATTAGAGCAATGTCCAGATAGCAAGGAGTTCCAGTCTTCATACCACCACCACCCCCCCAAGCATGTTCAACCTTATCAATAACCTCAGTGAGATAGCGCGGTTTCCTCTTTCCGCCACGAGTGCTCTGTACGCTTGCCGCGTGGAAAGGATAGTGCTCATCTTCAGGGTCAGGATGTTCCTTAAACAGTGTCTTTCTGCTAATCAGAGTAACATATCCATAGAACTGACCGTAATTCTTGAACACACGGTAACCCTTACCCTTGATGTCGTGCGCAACTTTTCCACGTGCAGCACGATTCTTATCGAACTGCGTTGGTACCGTGCGACCCTCTTCATAGAGAATACGCGGCAGGTAAATGGCGATGTTTTCCTGTTTCTTGATCTTCTTCTCCATACGAGAGGTGGTGATGATCAGCGGCTTTGCGTATTTGGCGTAGATGGACAGCCCCTTGAGATTACCGGCAAGGCGGCACGCAAGTTGATACGCATCCGACGGACTCGCTACATTTGGCAGAATCGCGCCGTCTAGCATAAAGTGCTCTCCCTGAAAGGTGATACCCTCCTTGATACAATTAAGTCCCGTAATGAAGAAGGGACCTTCACTGAGTTCAGGAAATTCGCTAAAGAGGCGCGCAAGCACTTCCTTCGGTTCCTCCTTACGCTCATTGTACTTATTGTAATCTATGACCTTACCGTTCACGTGAATGGTCATAGATTTCTCCTTGCCGTTCAGTTTGAGACCGGCCCATCCACGACTGAATAGGAAATCACAAATAGCATCGTGTGTAACAGTCCTAGAGTTTCCTGGGATGAGCCAGTGCTTTCCAGGCGCCTCAATCATTGGAAGAAGTTCAGGATTGTTGAAGATTTGTTGGATGTATCCTGGAGCACTAGTCGACATATCAAACGGGCCCGCTTCATCGACCGACTCGTTGTCATCGGGTACAAGCGGTTCAACAATGCGCCATTCGCATTCGTGTAGGCTACGATACACGTCAGGGTGCGTGTGCTCATACGGAATTCGTGGAATATTGAAATACTTATCAATAGGGTCCCAAGATGCCGTAACAAGAGTAACGCGCGCGACCTTTGATAAAGCAATCACACAGTTGAATTTCGGCTTGAGGAGTAGCTTGATACACTTGTGTGCTTCATCGATCCAAATATTAATCTTGCGCTTGAAGTGCTTTGACTGCTGTAGCCGTTCAAGAACCTTAAGAAGTTTCTTGAAGCGCGCAGCGTTCGCACAGCATACAATCATACTTACAATATCATCGATAATATCAAGCACCAGTTCCATTGGCTCCCGCTTGGCAGAAGATGTCCATGTGTCCGCACCATTGCGGAGAACCGCATACTCTGCGCCATCGTCTTCAGCATCACTGTCGGTATTGACGCTATCACTGTCATCGCCCATTACTGGACCAATGTCGGCATTTAGACGATTCGTTGTTTGACTGACAAGCAACTTGTTGTTGGAAGAAATCATAATATTCAAGTCATCCGGACCATTATCATCCCGTGTAATCTTCATATACTCGGCGATCTTATCCACCATTTTACGCGTTTTGCCTGACTGACCAGGCAACTGAATACCAGTGACCTTTTCAAAGCCAACTATGGTAGAATGCTTATCACTGTGAGAATATGCTGCACCCATCCTGATGGGCTAGCAGCCAACTTTAGGGTGCGTCAACTTTTGAGTAAGCGTCGCGCGTTCTTATATCTGTATTCCTTTTCACCTTATGCGGGTAGACTTTTTTATACATAAATATCAAGCCTTCCTCAACATAAACGCCTCAGACATCATAGGGATAGTTGTAAAGGTGACGGCCCACTGCGGTCCTGGTGCCGCTGGTCAGGATGACCGACGACTTTGTTCCCGTTCTCTACGCCACCAGCTATGGAGGATTTCTGTTCCCCGCAGAGTTCCGTGAGTTCTTCGCCGAACGAAACGGTGGAACGGATTTGCTGGCGCTGTGCAACGCCGTGGTGCAGGATAGTCCGTGGCCGCATTACGTGAACTGCACTATGGAAGTGCGGAGTAGTTGCTACATAAACACGCTCTGGGAGGAGTATCGTAAGAAGAACGCGTGCCACGATATTGGAGTGGTGCTGGTTCATAAGGAACTGATGCCGTTTCTGGTTATTAGTGAGTGCGACGGTTGTGAGACTCTCCATGTGGATGAGGGACAGGCTTACAAGCAGCTGGTAGAGAAGCATCTGGCAACGGAGGGAGCAACACAGGCGGAGCTGGCGGCAGATGTGCGGTATCTGAAGCGGCTTCTGGCGGCGCGGCCTCTGGTGGCACGGCCTCTGGCGGCACGGCCTCTGGTACTTTAGGGCACTGCTGGTTATCCATACAATGCGTTGGTGTTGCCACTCTTGGAGTCAGTGCGATCACTTTCAGCTTATTTGTTTCTCATGTCTGGCGGCGTCTATAGTATTTTTTGTTGTCTTCATTGGGCTAAAGATAGCAGGAGGTTAAACACTCAATGAGTAAGATCCGACACTTACAGAGAACCGCCGAAGCGGTGTCTAGCACGAAGCGATGCGGTTCAATGCTCCATATATACCGTCACCAGCTTCAAGAAACCACCGTTCCATCGGAGGTTATCTCCATACCTGATATTCAATCTGTGTGGCTCCATGAAAGCCCCAGCTATACATACCAGCACTATACTACCGTTTTTTATCTAAAAGGGGATACAACCGTGAATGTGAAGTGGCCGTCAGGAAGTGACACCACTACGTGGCGTTCTGAGACAGAAGCCACAATACTGAAGATGCTGGAGGAGATTGGGATACAGCCGCTGCCACTTCCTGGTGCACCTACATGTCCTCCGCGTCCACTCCCGCTAGCATAAGGCGCTCCACACGGCGCGGATGCCAGACTGTCTTGGCTAGTTCTTCAAAGATTCGGCGACACCGCCGCACGATGCGTTCTTTAGAATCCTCTGCTTGTTCTGCGGCGATTCGTTCCAAATACTCCAGCCACGGCTCCAGATCGTACTGCTCCGGCAGCGAATTATGGTCGCAATACAGTTCATGGAGCCCCTTCGGTAGTTGCACCGGTAGCGTCCGCAGGCGATTCCAACTGCACACTAAGAAGGAAAGTCCAGCGGGAAGCGATTCAGGCAGCGCCTTGAGACGATTTTGGCTACAGTGTAATGTTTGGAGACTAAAGGGAAGCATAGGAGGCAGATATTTCAGTTGATTCTGGTCGCAGTACAGCGTCGCCAGCCCCGCGGGAAGAATATCGGGTAGCCGGGTCAACCGATTTTTGTGGCAATCCAGAAGAATCAGATTTGCGGGAAGACGGGCGCCGCGGGGAATCAGTTCGGTGAGTTCGTTTTGATGGCAGTAGATATGCTCAATCGTATCGGGCATATCTGCTGGC
>Ga0214923_10005400_pt1 | contig 14876 bp, 16 predicted proteins | sample LL1510_MetaG_FD_177993 | JGI IMG/M metagenome (GOLD analysis project Ga0214923, IMG submission 177993) | Freshwater microbial communities from Lake Lanier, Atlanta, Georgia, United States - LL-1510 | ecosystem: Environmental > Aquatic > Freshwater > Lake | place: USA: Georgia | collected... | reverse complement strand
TGATTGAATTTGATAAGCTACAGGAGCTTCATATTGACTATGAAAATTTGCCAACCCTCATTGAACAGGAGTTGGCTAGAAAATGGTAAATTTTATTCTGTTCAAAAAATACCAGGGGATCACTCAGCCCGCGCAGGCGGGGATCCATTTTCCCTATGGCACCTAGCCCGAGTCGAGGATGGATTCCCGCCTGCGCGGGAATGACAAGGTGTCTTAACTTAATGGCAATGTGGACTATTCTTCGGCCCCATTGTTGATGGTCACGTTGTTTGCTGTTTTTTGGCTGGCGGCGTTGGTATTGACCGTGCTTTATATGGCTAGCATGTATACCTACAATACGTATAAAAAGCATAAGGAAAAGCAAAAAGACAAATCTGATGACATAGACGAAGACTATAGCTTAGAACTTTCTGCACCATCACCTGCTTAACGGACGTGAGTCTCGGACTATCCTCACTGCCATTCAGTTAAGGAAAGACTGTCATCCCCGCGCAGGCGGGGATCCATTTCCCCTATGGCACCTAGCCCGAGTCGAGGATGGATTCCCGCCTGCGCGGGAATGACAAGGTCTCTTAACTTGATGGCAGTGCGGACTATCCTTCCCCAAAGGGATACATGCTATTGATAGCAGCAATGTCTAATTCAGATAAATGGTTTCGTTGACCGATTTCAGCATTTTCTACCAAAGGGACAATGGTTTTAAATCCGTTTTTTGAAAAGGCGTTTGGGCCGTAGTGCATGATAGAATCATAATCATATTCTTTGACGTCTCGGCCGTCGGTCAAATGCTGTTCGAAGTTAAAACGATGCTCCTCTTCTATGTTTTCCCAAAGAATGCGAACGTATTTATCTCGGTCTTCGCGTGATTGTTCATGCCATAAACCGGATGCATGTCCGATTTCATGCACGGTGTTCATGGCGTCACAACGAGGAGACAATATAATGATCTGAGCGCCTTTTTGTTTGCCGACAAAGGAGGCACAGGTTCTATCGTAACCAGGTACAAAAGAAATGTAATCGGGATATTCGGACCGATTTTTTGATGTTAATTCGATGAATCGTAGATTGGTTTTTTTTTGCCAAAGGACAATGGCTTGTAACACGGTTAATTTATTACTTATGGGCAAGTCCTCCGATAATTCAAACGGTAAAATACCCTGGGGCCACAACGTTCCATTAATCCCATTAATTACCGAGGCACGCTTTGCTTTCAGCACGGCAACTTTATCTATAATGATATCGCCCTCCGTGATGGCATAGTTACCAACCACTTCGTAAGTAATTAGTCGAGGGCCATGTTGGCCATCATTTACGGTGATCTGTCCTTTGGTGATGGCCAAGGCTTGCGGAATGTATAAGCAAAGTAACGTGGTTAGGGCCATGCGTAATGTGATTTTCATGGATCGACTCCTTACGGTTTATTTTGATTTTGCAACAAGAGCGCTGCTTGATACAGATCATTTTTTGGTGTGTCAGACAGTTGGCAAGCAAGATGAACGGCTTGTTTTAATGGCAACTCTGACAATAATACTGACAATAATTGTTGATGGGTTGTGTTGTCTTTCGTCATTGGGCGCGGTGGGATGATGAGCACAAACTCCCCTTTGCAATGATTTTCATCGGTGGATAACCAGGTTTTTACTTGATGACAATCTCCTGCAACAAAACGCTCAAAGGTTTTTGTTAATTCTTTTGCTAATATCAATTCACAGGATTCACCAAACACATCGGCAATATCGTCAATACAATCAATAATACGGTGGGTTGATTCATAAAAAATCAAGGTATGGTCGACGTCTTGCATCGACAGTAATTTTTTTTGCCTCGCTGCTTTTTTAGCAGGTAAAAAGCCATAAAAGGTAAACACATCAGAAGCGACGCCTGCTGCAGATAAGGCGGTGATGAGTGCACAAGGGCCAGGAATAGGAACGACGGGCATTGATAATTCTCTTGCGAGCTTCACCAGTAAAAATCCGGGATCGCTGATCAAGGGGGTACCTGCATCACTAATCAGTGCGCAGGATTTTCCCTGGCTTAGTTTTGCAATAATCTCATCGCTTTTAAACGACTCATTGTGCGCATGCAAGGACGTTAGCGGTTTTTTTATTCCTAAGGCAGACAACAATTGTAGCGAATGACGGGTATCTTCTGCGACGATGAAATCGACCGACTGAAGGGTATTTTTTGCCCGTAAACTAATATCTTCCAGATTGCCAATGGGGGTTGCTACGACATATAGAGTCCCAGATGTTCTTGCTGAAGGTTCGGTCATGGTTTATCCTTTCGGCTATTCTTTAGCGAGTGGCCCTTTATGTTTGCATTACACCGGTTGTCTCTTTTTCTCATCGTATACTGCCTGTGCTTTCCTGTTTGGACTACTGCAAAAGAGTCTCCCATGACAACCAGTCCTTATTCGATGACCGCTGAAGCGTACTTATCCTTAGCAAAAAATAAAACAGGCGAGGAGCAGCAGTCGTTGATGATGCTGGCGGCAGGGCGTCTGATAGAAGACGGCGCATGGCGAGACAGCTTGATCATTTTATCACAAATGAACAATTTATCACCTAAGATTGACTATGAACGTCAGTTATTGTTGGCACAAATCGATTTAATGAACGAGCATCCGAATCAAGCCATATCCAAATTAGCTACGATTGAAGACTTAAACCTGCTGTCCATGATCTCTCAAATACAATTTCATGAATTATTAGCCAAGGCTTATCAGTCGCTAGGAAATCTTAGCGCCTCTTTGCATGAAAGAATCGTATTGGATAAATTATTTTTAGACGAATCTGCCAGACAAAGAAATCGACAATTGTTGTGGCGGACCATCATGAAATTGTCGTCCGCTGAGCTTGATACTTTAGTACTGGAGTCGCGGGAAAATTCGATGTTAAAGGGTTGGTTAGAGTTGGCCGTTATTTCACGTCATAAAGAGGCGGATACCCTGCTGTCTGATTTGTTACTTTGGCAAACAGACCATGAGGGGCATGAGGGCCAAGCAATATTTTCTATGGCGCTAGAACGACAAGCGCAACATTTAATCCCTCCAATAAAAAAAATAGCCTTGTTGTTGCCCTTGAGCGGCGCCTTAGCAGGCCCTGGAGCGGCAATTAAGGATGGATTTATGGAGGCTTACCAAGAAAATCAATTCGCAAAGAAGAAGTTCACGGTTCAAGTTTATGATACAGATAAAATGGATGTGAGGGATCTCTACCAAGAGGCCTGGTCTGATGGGGCTGATCTAGTGATTGGGCCTTTGAGCAAAAATGATGTGGCCAAAGTAGCCCTGATGGAGCATCCAATCCCTACGTTTTTACTTAACGATGTAGATACGCCCATGAAAGAGGGGGCGTATATCTTTGCCGTATCACCTAGCCATGAAGCGCGTCAGGTCGCGTTAAAAGCGCGTAAAAAGGGTTATAGCCGAGCATTGGTTATTGCACCGAAGGGAGCGTGGGGTGAAGACGTCGTTCTTGCCTTTAATCAGCAATGGGAAAAACAAGGTGGGACAGTAGCCGATACCCTACTTTACCAGCCAAACGATGACATGAATAAAAAGGTCAGCGATTTTTTGAAAGTTTCTGATAGTTTTGCGCGTAATAAAAAAATAAAGGCATTATTGGGGCCACGAGTGGAAACAGTGCCTAGTCGTCGCCAGGATTTTGATATGATTTTCTTACTGGCTTATCCATCTAAAGCCCGCCAAATCATGCCGCTTATAAAATATTACGAAGCCAGAGACATTGCTGTTTATTCAACCTCGGTCGCGTATTCAGGTAGTGTGAATACCATGCAAGACAAAGATCTTGATGGCATTATTTTTTGTGATTCGCCCTGGGTACTGGCGCATCAAACAAGCCAAAAAAATTGGCCAGAACAATTTAATAGCTATAATCGGTTGCATGCGTTAGGTCGGGATAGTTATGAATTAATCAACAAATTTAATCAGTTATTATTATTTAAAACAGCGGATATCGATGACAAGAATGGTGTGTTTTATTTAAATTCATCAAAAAAAATTGCCCGCACTGCTTTTTGGGCCACCTTTGATAAAGGGTTGGTTCGCCTTCATGCGTAGGCTGGAATTTTTTGTTATTTTTGGTTGATAAAAGGCGTACCGAATTCTTTCTTAATAGATGGCTACAGAATGAAAATATATTTAGCATCAAAAAGTCCTAGGCGCAGAGAATTGCTGACTCAAATGGGAGTTGAATTTGATTTATTGCTGGTGGATACCCCCGAGATTCTCTTTCCTAATGAAACTGTCGATAGTTATTCTTTGCGAGTGACCAGCGAAAAGTTGGAAGCAGCAAAGGCTAAAATAAGGGAAGACAATCTGACCATCATGCCGGTGTTGTGTGCGGATACGGAAGTGGTGTTGGGTGGAACTATTTTGGGTAAACCTCGTGATCGAGAAGAGGCTTCTCAAATGTTAAAAAGTTATTCGGGTCAATCTCATGAGGTTATCACCAGTGTCGGGCTTGCTTATCTTGATTATCAAAAGGTGGTGTTGCAAAAAACGACGGTTACTTTTGCAAATATGACGGACGCGGAAATAAACCATTATCTGGATACTGGTGATTACCAAGACAAATCGGGCAGTTATGGAATTCAAAGTTATATTGGGCAATTTATTTCTAGGATAGACGGTTGTTTTTATTCGGTGATGGGCTTGCCGCTAAATACGGTGCATAATTTGCTGTTAGACTTAAAAGAGATTGGTTTATAACATTCCGCTTTTGAGCTCTTAAGACATTCATTTTATGGTTTTCTTGTCATTTTGAAGATAGCTCTTGCAAAATAGAATGGGTATATTCAAAATAAAATATGCAGTTAATTGAAACATAGTGTGCTCAAATAAAATTCCTCGCTGGGTTTGGAGGTTTTTTTAGTGCTTAGTTAATTATATTAGGATAATCAATGAAAGATTTATTAGACCATGTCTCTGATAAAAGCATCGCACAGGGTCATAGGGTATCATGGGATATGTTTTCACACATAGCATCCTCTGCGGATGGATCGGTTGGAAAAAAACGCAAAGGAGCGGAGCGGTTTTTTCCAGAACCGACCAAATATCGTCGTAGTGGAAGAAGTGGTCAAAAGCTCCTCGCGGACTCTATAGGAGCTAGTTTTGAAAAACTGTTTGAAAACGATAGTGGTGGGCGTCGTTATGTTTTTCTTGGGCCTAAAGAAACATCATGTCGAACGCATTGGGATCCGGCTTATATCATTGAGCGATTTTATTTTTGCATGGTTTTACCCACCGGGGAGAGCTTTATTTACGACCCATTTGGTAAGTTTGATGGGATCCCATCGAAGAGTGCCTTCGAAAAGGCTGGCCATTCTGTATTTATTGCAGAGGATTGGCACGTCTGGCTACCTTATTATAAGGAATATGGGATGCCAACAGAAGAGTTGCCATTCTATTGTCGAGGATTTTCAGCCTTTCTGATGCAAATATTTAATGAAATCAGGAATGAGACTTTACAATCTGCATTAGTCAAATGCCAAAATAAAGAAAATAGTTTACAGGTTCTATTTGGTATATTATTGCCGCACTGCTCTGATAATATCCGCCCCCAAATCGAGTTTATTTTAAAATTTTCTATGCGAGGAAACGATCAAAATGAGATAGATTGGGCGGGGATGAAAACATTTATTGATGAGCAACTGAAAATGTTGAATGAAGAACGATTGGTTGTGGAGCGGACAATGACGGATGAAGAACTATTGGCTGCGATAGAATGTTCCTCCTCTGAAGACGGAGATGAAGAAGACGAAGATGAAGAAGAAGATGAAGACGTACAACAGGTATTAGTGATACCTTAATAAAATACCAGTCCATTAACAACCCTATTGAAGATTCTAGAAATGGGCTGAATTGCTGCGAGCCAAGTAAGATGGTTTTTCTCAATGATCTAATCTGATAGGTAGGCAAGTCTTGCTTTTTATCCTGGTTTTTTGTCAAGGAGTCAATTTTCAGGTACAATGCGGCCCATTATGCTTATTTTAATTCTGATTGCCATTATATTGGTGCTTTGCTTCTCTTGTGTCATAACCATGATTTACAAGTTAAAGCGCCAATCGCCCGTTTCTTTACCCTTTGTTGATGTTGTGAAACTCTTCATTAGTGGGGTGTTCGCCTTTATTGCAGATACCATAGGCGTAGGTAGCTTTGCAGTGAATGTTGCCTTGGCAAAGCTCTTTGGTACGTTTCATGATGAAGAATTACCTGCTGTTAATAATGGGGCGCAAGTCATTCCAGGGACCATTGAATCGTTGTTTTTTATACACATGGTTGATGTGGATCTAATCACCTTGGTTACCTTGGTGGTTGGAACGTCTCTGGGTGGCTTGATTGGGGGCTTGGTCGTTAGTCGGCTTCACAAGCAAGCAATTCGATTGGCGATGCTCTGTTGTTTCTTATTGATTATTTTTCTTTTGATAGGCAATCAATTTCACTGGTTACCGATGGATGGTTCCCTCTTGGAGCTTCGTTCTTCAAGGTTGTTGGTTGGTTTTTTGGCCGTTATTTTGTGTGGCGCATTGACATCGGTTGGTATTGGCTTGTTTGTGATGATACAAGGCGTATTATTTTTGTTAGGCGTATCGCCGCTTATTGCCTTCCCCATTATGATGACAGCCGGCGCTATTCAACAACCCATCACGACCTTGGTTTTTCTTAAACAAAATAAAATTCCATTAAAAAAGACCTTGTTATTGAGCCTTTCGGGTTGTCTTGGTGTCTTTATGGCTCTGCCATTAGTGACTCATTTAACGGCGAGTTGGCTACACATTTTGTTGTTGGCAATATTAATATATAACTTTATAGCCATTGGTCGGACATATCTTAAAACAAGACGAGCGCTTCAAGCGGGTGATGCAAGACGTGATACAATCATCGCTTATCATTAGCACGACATAGAGTACCCAATGGAAGAGCCAAAAAGTAAATCACAAAAAAAACGCGAAGCCGATACCCTGCAAAAATTAGGTGTTGAATTTGTGGCATTGAATCTGGAACAGCTAGATAGATTGTCACTGCCTCCTCCATTAAAAAAAGCCATCCTGGATGCCAAACAAATGAAAGGGCATGGGGCTGTGAGGCGGCAAGCACAATTGATAGGTAAGTTGATGCGTCTTGCTGATAGTGAACTCATCATTGAAAGCTACAGTCAACTGATGGCAGAGGCCAGTGCGACTACCGCTGAATTTCACGCCATTGAAATTTGGCGTACCAGGCTAATCAATGAAGGCAACGAGGCCCTTACCGAATTTGTTGCGGCACATCCTTCGGTAGATGTACAGCAACTTCGTCAATTGATAAAAAAGGCCGTGGACGAGCAAAAAAAAGAGCAACATACCGGTGCAGCTAAAGCACTATTTCGATTTTTAAGGACTTGTTCGGCATGATTTTTTCACTGTTTGTGAGCTGTCCGAAGGGACTGGAGTATTTGCTGTTAGAAGAGCTTGAAGCCTTAGGGCTGCAAAAAACGAAGGCAAGCCCACAAGGGGTTTATGGGGATGGCGATCTTGCGTTGGTTTACAAGCTTTGTTTGTGGTCACGAATAGCGAATCGAATTCAGGTGATCTTATTTACAGGGCGTGCTCACAATCAGCAGGCACTTTATCAACTCGGTCGTGATTATCCGTGGCAAACGGCCTTTTCTTCTGACAAATCCTTGGCCATTGAATGTCATGGAACGTCGCCTGAGATCCGCAATACGATGTTTGGTGCTCAAGTTATTAAAGACAGCATCGTTGATTATTTTCGAGAAAGGGATGGCACCAGGCCTATCATTGATAGGGATGAACCATTGATTCGTTTGCATGCTTACCTTAAAAACGATTTATGCACCGTTAGTTTGGATTGCACCGGTTATAGTCTTCATCAACGTGGATATCGATTGGAGGCAGGCATTGCTCCGTTAAAAGAAAATGTTGCTGCGGCACTGTTGATGCGTGCTGGGTGGCCTGCGATGGTGGCAGAGGGTGCTGGATTTTACGACCCTTTTTGTGGCGCAGGCACCTTAGTGATTGAAGCGGCAATGATGGCGGCGCAAATGGCACCGGGCCTTTTAAGGCAGGATCAAGCGATACAGCACACGGTTTATCATCAGCCCTCGCTTTGGGAACAAATACGAACCGATGCTCGAAATGCAGCGACGCCTCTTTCTACAACACTTTATGGTTCTGATGAGAATGCTCATTCGATTCACCAGGCTGGGGCGAATGCATCACGTGCTGGTGTCGCTTCCTTCGTCAATTTTAGTGCTTTGGAATTAAATCAATGCAGACCACAGGATAAAAAAGGCTTAATCCTTTGTAATCCTCCTTATGGAGAGCGCATGGGGGAAGAGAATGAGTTGGTTTTAATTTATAATCAGTTAGGACAACTGGCTCATGCCCATTATCAGGATTGGCAGTTGTTTGTCCTTACCCAAAACCCCGTATTGGCGAAAGCGATAGGTCTTCGTTCCAATAAACAATATACCATTTATAACGGTGCGTTGGAGTGTAAATTATATGGTTTTGTTTTGGATGAAACGAACAAACTGAAAGATCATGAGACGACAGTATTGTCTTCTGGGGCAGAAATGTTTCGCAATCGTTTGCGAAAAAATGTGAGTCATTTGCAGAAATGGGCTACACGAGAACAAGTGAGTTGTTTTCGTGTGTATGATGCGGATTTGCCAGAATATGCGTATGCAATTGATGTTTATAATGACTATGCGGTATTGCAAGAATACAAAGCCCCCTCCACGATTCCAGCCCACAAAGTAGCGAGTCGTAGCATCGATGTTTATCAAGTGGTTCCTGAGGTATTGGGCATCCCGCGAAAACAGGTTGTGATGAAAGAGCGTAAACAGCAAAAGGGCCGTGATCAATATCAAAAAATTGATAAAAAACAACAAACCATGACGGTGACGGAAGGACGCGCTAAATTCATCGTCAATTTATATGATTATTTAGACACCGGCCTATTTTTGGATCACCGGCTCTTGAGACGGCGTTTTGCAAGCTTGCCAAACAACACACGATTTCTCAATTGTTTTTCTTATACATCGACGGCCAGTGTGCATGCCGCCCTGGCTGGGGCAAGCACGACCAATGTGGATATGTCTAATACCTATTTAACCTGGGCTCAAGACAATTTTAGATTAAATCATCTGGATTTATCAAAACATCAATTTATTCAAGCCGATGTTCTAACGTGGTTAAAAACGACAAGGGATCGTTTCGATGTTATTTTTTTGGACCCCCCGAGCTTTTCTAATTCCAAACGAATGAATGAAACATTGGATATTCAACGTGATCATGAGTCCTTGATTAAAGCGGCGGCACAGCTGCTTTACCCGTTAGGGAAATTGTATTTTTCAACCAATCTGAGGCATTTTAAATTATCGCCTCGTATTGTAGACGAATACTCTGTCAAAGAAATAACTTCAGAAACCATCGATTTAGACTTTAAACGCAATGCGCGTATTCATCACTGTTTTTTGATTTCGAACGAATAGGTTCTGAAAATTAGTTGTGTTTTTTTTCATCCAGGTTGATTTCATCTTTGAGGTTTTTCATTAGCCCTGCTCTAAACAGAATCGTGGCTACAATGATCAATGGGGTAATGACAAATTGGCACAAGGTGTCTTTGAGTGTTGGGCGTTTGCCCTCTATGAAATAGCCAACAATGACCGTTACCACTCCAATGAAACCTATAATAAAAAATGACCAAATACCCCAGGCATTAGGGCCTTGATAACTGAACAAATTGGCGATCCACACAAGCAAGACCAGTATGGGCAATGTGAAAAGAGCAAGAGCCCATTGCAGACGAAGGTAGTAGATGGCTAATAGCAAGACGGCAATTTCGGAACAATCAATGTCGATGACTCTTGGAACGTAGATATGAATAAATCCTAAAAAAATGAGCAGTGAAAAAAGAACCAGGGGGGCACCAATCAGATTCATGAGACGTGCGGTGCTGTCTTGATGTGTTGCGGCATAACATTGAGATTGCTTGATAAATGACATCATTTTATAAGCTCCTTATTATCTTTTACCAACATAACACATTTTATTAGACCTAAAAAGTCCATTTGAGGAATGCAAAGAGAACATTACCAACATTTCGTGAGCCGGGAATATAGGTCATGCATAGAGTTAATTGTTTATGCCCTAAATACACCCAAGGGAGAGCGCCAGGAAATGGAATGCCGTGGAAGATGTCTGGACGTCCGGTGAGGAACACCGAATACCCGGCACCCACCATACTTGCCTCATTAAAATGGTGCATTTTTACAAAGACATAACCCGCAATCGGCTCTACATTTTTGTGGGAATCTAGGAAAGCAAACGCCGTCACTCCATGGTAATCGCCGTCCTCATCATAAAGTCCTTTGCCAAGTCCACCACCCCAGGCAAGTTCATTGTATGTGCTGATTCTATTGCTGTCGTAGAGATAACGGTTATGCCAAGAATAACCGGTGAAATAAAGTTCGTTCTTTCCTTCATAAAAAATTTGATGCAAACGGTGGCATGCTTTTTTAGTGATTGCGGGCCAGGCTTTGCATTCGGTTTGATCCTGGGCAAGAGCGGGCTTGAGGATGGTGAGCAATAATAAAAAAACGAACGTTTGTTTCATATTTTATGCCGCTGAGGTTACGTTTAAAAGCAATCGAATCAGGGAGTGTTCTTTTCGGTTGTTGGTTGATTGTCGATAAAATATAGTAGCATAGACTGTGATTGTAAAAAATCGAGTTGTTATAAAATTCTGTTATAACCTCATCGCAAAAAGAATGGAGAACGCAACGATGCCTGCTGCGGGAATGGTCAGTAACCATGACAGAAGAATACGCCTTATCATCGGCCATTGTGTTCCGCCTAGGCCTTGAACAAGGCCTACGCCGGCGATGGCCCCGGTTACGGTTTGTGTGGTTGAGACGGGAATTCCAAATTCGGTTGCTGCAAAAATAATAGCGGCGGCACTGGCTTCGGCTGTGCAGCCGGTGACGGTGTTTAGTTTGGTGATTTTGGTTCCCATTGTATGAACAATTCGCCAGCCCCCAGCGAGCGTGCCCAAGCTAATTACAAGTTGGCAAGAAATAACTACCCAAAAAGGGATGTTAAAAGGCCCTTCCATGAGCCCACTGGACAGAAGCAGCAAGGCAATGATCCCCATGGTTTTTTGGGCATCATTTCCGCCGTGTGTGATGCTTAAAAATGCGGATGAAGTCAGCTGCAATCCTTTAAATAAGCGGGTATATGACAAAGGGTTTCGGTGGCGAAATAACTGTTTTAACACGACACTCACCAATAGACTGATCAATAAGCCAATGCAGGGGGTGACCACTATTCCAATCCCTACTTTTATGAAACCGACGAATTTTAAAGTACCAAAGCCGCCTTTGGCGATCGCAGCCCCTGCAAGTCCACCAATAAGTGCATGCGATGAGCTTGATGGAAGACCAAAATACCAGGTCAATAAATTCCAAAAAATGGCACCGATAAGTGCTGCAAAAATCAATGGGGTATCAATGATGCTCATATCAATCAAGCCAGTGCCAATGGTTTTAGCAACCATTAAATTGAAAAAAACAAAGGCGGTTAAATTGAAAAAAGCAGCCCACAGCACCGCTTCTCGGGGTTTAAGCACGCCGGTGGTGACAATGGTTGCAATCGAGTTGGCCGCATCATGAAATCCATTAATAAAATCAAAGAGATAGGCAAGAAGAATGACAAAGATTACAACGATCGTGGCTTGGTCCATGGTCCTCCGTCTTGCAAATGTTTAGATATAATAACTGCTTTGTGTCATTATTTTTGACACGCCTTGCATCAATGTCTTGATCCACGGTGGTAATGTCTTTGCTCCAGCGGCGATGGCTGCATGTGCGTGGTGTTCTTCATCTTCCTGCATTTGGGAGAGAATCCTTTGTGTTTTTTTATCATGTGGAGGCAGGCGAAGACGGTGTGCTTTTAAGTGTTCTGTGACTTGATTCTCTGTTTCTGCAACAAAACCAAGACTCCACTTGTCGCCGACTAGGCCTGCAAGGGCGCCTATAAAAAAAGAACCCGTGTACCAAATGACGTTAAGTCGACTGGGTGAGCTATCCAATTCATTCAAGCGTTCTTCACACCAAGCCAGATGATCCATTTCTTCTTTTGCAGCGTTTGACATTTGCGCTTTCACCAAGGATTGACTTGCTGTAAGCGCTTGCCCTTGATAAAGGGCTTGGGCAGCCACTTCCCCGGCATGATTCACACGCATTAAACCAGCCACGTGGCGCTTTTCTTCGGCATGCAAGATAGACTCTTCGGTGTGTTGCCCCGGGTTTGGTCTTTGGCTGCTTCGTTTAACTGGCGGAACTAATGTCCGCAACGCGGTATCTAGTTCAACCAGTAATTTATCGATCATGTTTAATTGGCGCATCGTCCCCACCGACTTAGGCAAAAATGGCATTCATTTAGTTCAAATTTTAACAAAAATCGAAGGAATAGCTAGTTCTATTTCTGTTTGAATGGCATGGTGTAACGGATGAAATCAATTTGAACGCAGTGCTTGCTCCAAGCTATGAAAGAGAAGAGCTTTAAAAGCTCCCATGCGCATCATGTCCTATTTTTCTCTATTGCTGCGGTTGTACAAGGTGTCGGTGCCGCGAATAAAGCAGGCTTAGATGCTTTAGCAGAAACCTCTAGGCAACTTGGCGTGCATTAAATTCCACCCTTTTCTTTTATGGGCCTGAATAAGGAAGTTCAGGTCAGGTAAAAGCTTTTTACTCTTTTTCCATCATCACTATTTTTTCTTGTTGCCCTAAACCAGTAATGGAAAATAGTACCTTGTCGTCGGGTTTTAAATACAAATTTTCCCCCCAAAATTTTGCACTTCCAGGAGCTGAACCCATGGAAATAATGTCCCCAGGATAGAGGGTGAAATAGCGGCTTAAATAACTAACGACTTCTTCATCATTATGAATGTAATCAGTGGTATTGAAATGTTGACGGAGAATGCCATTAACCGATAGTTCAATGGTAAGATCGCAGGCATTGGGAACCTCATCTTTGGTCACCAAATAAGGCCCAATGGGCGCGGCATTATCAAAGCCTTTGCCTTTGGTGTATTGAGTATCTTCTGTTTCAAGTTGCAAGTAGCGCTCCGATAAATCATTGACACAGGTATAACCAAGAATGTGATCGCCGGCATCGGATTTTGAAATGTATTTGCCTTTTTTGCCAATAACAAGACCCAATTCTGCTTCCCAATCTAATTTTTTCATATAACGAGTATACAAAATCGGATCATTAGGGCCACAAAGTGCGGAGCTCGGTTTCATAAAAACAACCATGTCCTCTCCACCAATCAGTGATCGGCCCATTTCCTGGGCGTGTAGTTTTGAATTATAACCAACGCATAATATTTTACCGGGCGCACCTACACAAGCACCGATTCGAGTGGCTTTTTCAACAAGGGGTAATTCGCTAGGGTTTAAGGTTTTCAATGTTTCGATCAAGGCTCTATTGCCAAGTGTTAGCGGAGTAAAGTCAGGTAGATAACTAGAGAGATCACGCAGATGATTACCGCCATCTATAAGCCCTGGTTTTTCTTCACCGAGGTTACCAAATCGAACGAATTTCATTCCTTTTCTCCTAAAGCAGCGGGCTTGTGGTTTCTCGTTACTTTATTACTACCGCATTTAAATATTTATAAGTATATACTCGATTCCGCAGTTTTTAATACCTAACCGGGATCCGTTCGGGCAGAGGAGGCGTTTACGCCGTCTCGAAGCTTGTGCAACAAGGCTTCGAGACAGGGCTAGCGCCCTTCCTCAGCCCGAACGGATCCAGATAAAATGAAAAACTGCGGAATCGAGTATATACCCACAGAATCATTGTGGCGATAAAACATGAAAAGGACCAGCAATTACGCTCAAATATGTCATCCCCGCATAGGCGGGGATCTATCTTCGAGCCGCATCAATACTGGTTTGCTGGATGGTTTCCCGCCTGCGCGGGAATGACAGAGTTATAGAGCAGGAATTGCTGGAAAAGGGCGTTGATGAGTAATTACCCCTTAACTAGGCGAGGGTTCACTCTGAATGACAACGGGCTTGTCGCTGAAGTGGCAATACCTAAATAAGGTAACGACCCGCTTAACGCCCTCGCATTTTCTTGCAATATCGATGACTTTATCGGCTTCTTTAGGAAGAGCATTCCCCATTAAATAGACAATTCGGTGAGAGGTTACTATTTTAAATTGATGAGGATCAATGTCCGAATCAGCAAAAATGAGGCTGCGAATTTTAGTCGTGATCCAACCGTCTTGTAGCGTATCATTTTCTGCGGTACTGACGGACAACTGATTAAAAACCCGGCGATGTTTGGGGAGGGCTTCCATGCGATCGACGGCTTCTTTTCGAAGCGCTTCTGTTGGGACTTGCCCTGCTAAAAGAATATCACCATTAAATACGGCAATGTCTATTGAGCAATTGGTGCAGTAAAATTGGTCTTTGGACAACATGTGGCTGGCTCTAAAACCTAATTGATAATCACTCAGTTGCTTGTATACATGGTGGCGGTCATAAATCAAGGAGGCGCCTGTCCATACATCAGTAATGCAGCCTGATAAAGCCATCATGGCGGCAGAGATTAACAGGAGGTTTGTTATAAAATAGACAGCCTTTTTTGACCCCATTTTGCTTGGTATCCTTAAGTCTTAAGTAATATATTGAAATATCTTAACGACCTTGTTAACTCCGTCTATTTGCCTTGCCACGTTGACGGCTAAATTGGCTTGTTCTTGAGTAACAATACCCATTAAATAGACGACACCATTCTCAGTAACTATACGAATAGAACCGGATTCCAAGCCTTTTTTG
>Ga0214923_10005399_pt1 | contig 14878 bp, 11 predicted proteins | sample LL1510_MetaG_FD_177993 | JGI IMG/M metagenome (GOLD analysis project Ga0214923, IMG submission 177993) | Freshwater microbial communities from Lake Lanier, Atlanta, Georgia, United States - LL-1510 | ecosystem: Environmental > Aquatic > Freshwater > Lake | place: USA: Georgia | collected... | reverse complement strand
CTATTAAAAAATGGCCTAGACTTATAAAAAATAACTCTCTTTCAGGTGCTCTTGAAATAGCAATAATCCCTATCCTTTGATTTCCTTACACGCATTGGCATTAGCCCGGATGTTTCATACTCATCTACTGCGAAGACCGGTAAGCCAAATGGATGCTGCATTGACTTGCTTGACGAAGCTCGTCTCGCCCTTTCAGGGCTGCCTAAAGGCACTCTACCCCGGGCACTCTACCCCGGGCACTCTACCCCGGGCACTCTACCCCGCGGTCTCTTGGGCCGCCGGGGTGCCACATCCATCTTCGCAGTCTCCTCGTTGCGATCAGTATGAAATATTCGGGCTAGGTTGTACTACAGTCTCTATTTTGTAGATTTCTATTGGTTGATATTCATAAGATTCCAGAGAGGGCGATTTTTGGGAATAGCATTGGCTGGACGATTTTCAGGGGAGACTAAGGGAAGGTGATTTTTAGGATCAAGCATTTTACCCCAATTGGTACGATCGGACATTTCTTTTTTGACCTTATCTGAGAGAACATCATGACCATTACGGAGTTCCCAACCACCTCCTAAGGCCCGATAAGTCGAAACAACCCCAGCAATAGTACTCCCTTGCTTAGAAACAAAAGAACTCTCTACTGCAAGCTGTTGCTGCAGTGCTGTCAGTACGGTTGTGTAATTAGCTTGTCCTTGAATATAACGAACGATCGCTAACTTTGTGGATTGTTTGGCAGCTTTCACCGCTTCTGCTAAAAAACACATACTCTCACGCCCGTGATAGTAGGCAGAAAGACCATTCTCAACTTCTTTTTGGGCATTGAGAACACTGTTTTGATATTTCAAAATAGCCTCTTGAAACGTAGCATCAGCCACCCTTACTTGATTGACGAGACGTCCGTAATTAAAAATAGGCATTGTAAAGCCATTTGCCGCGTTCACTAAAGTATTTTGCCAATTAAAAATATTCGTTAGCTGCTGCCCTGCAATATCACTTGAGGTAGCCCCAAAAGAACCTGAAAGAGAAAAAGAAGGGAGCAAATTAGTAATTTGAACTCCTATCAGAGCACATTTTCCTGCTGCCGCAAAACCCGCTTGGCGCACATCAGGGCGACGACGCAAGAGGTCCTTTGGGATGCCCGCAACAAGAGATGAGGGAACAGCAGGAATCTTTCCAGGTGTTAACAATGCGTTGATACCCACAGGAGGCATTCCCAGCAAGAGCGCAAGAGCATTTTTGGTCTGTTGCATGCTGTTTTCAAGATTAGGAATTTGAGATTCTGTCTGTGAAAGTTCTGATTGCGCTTGAGTGACATCAAGTTGACTTGTTTGACCACCTTGAAAGCGAGCTGTGGCAATACGCAAACTTTCTTGTTGAATCTTGATGTTCTCTTGCGTAATGCGTATCTCTTCTTCATAGGTACGAATAGCAACATAGTCTTGGGCCACGTCTCCAATCAACGATACTAAGGCATCATCATAAGAGGCGATGGCAGCTAAGTAGTCATTCTTATCGGATTCGATCTGGCGCCGATATTTCCCCCAAAAATCGATTTCCCATGATGAGGTGAAAAAATATTGGTTGGAAACAATATATGGGCCAATAGCAGCCAAATTATTTGCACCCGTTAAGGCACTAAGGAGGCCATTAGCAGTTCCATTCTGGCTAAAACTCGTACTTTGTGGAATGTAGCTATAATTATACGCTCCCGAAACAGCTTGTTGCTGCGGGAGTAAGTTACCTATAGACCGATTTAAAAGAGCACGCTCTTTTAAAATATTAACACCTGCAGACTGTAAGTTGGGGTTATTTTCGTAGGCGATTTCTATGAGCCGTACCAATGTGTGGTCATGAAAACTTTCCCACCAAAGAACGTCAACTGCCCCATGCTCTTGACTGGAGAGAGCTTTGTGTTCAACCCAATTTTTTTCTACTTGAGAAGCAGGGACTCTATAATTAGGTCCGACCATACAAGCTGGTAGACACACCAAAAAACATGCAAGAAAACTGAATAAAATCGGTCGTTGCATGAAAAAAAACTAAACGTCCTCAAACAGAAAATGAATGTATCTACTCGTCATAAATGAAAATTAGGCAGTGGAATTTTCTTTTGTTAAAATAATACCGCGAAGTTCTAAAAACCGCATCATCACCTCTTCAATCAAATTATTAGGACATGAAGCTCCTGCGGTAATACCAATAGCAATGGACTCATGGGGCTGTTTGATCATCCAAGATTTATTGAAAACAACCTCTTGACGAGCATGCAAATCAAAATGTCGCAATATGGTTCTACTTTCAAGGCATGTTTGGTTTCGAATAAAATATGTAGGAAGTCTTTTTTCTCCTATTTCTGCAAGATGTGTTGTATTCGAACTATTATACCCGCCGACTACGAGTAAAAAATCAAGTGGCCTCTTGAGCAAGTCTAGAAGAGCTTCTTGACGTTCTTGGGTAGCACCACAAATCGTATCAAAAAAACGGAAATTTTTTGTATGTCCATCACGCTGTTCTATCGCAGATCGCAGGCATTGCTGGACTTCTTCGGTTTCAGCACGAAGCATGGTCGTTTGATTAGCAACTCCAAGCGAAGTTAAATGGACATCAGGATCAAAACCTTCTGAAAAAGCACCCTCAAATTTTTTGAGAAATTCATGACGATCCCCTCCCTGGATAAGGTACTGAGCAACGTAATTCGTTTCCTCTAAATTAAGTACAATCAAATAATGTGCTTTTCCTCCAATCAAAGCTCGAGAAGCCGTTGCCTTGGTCTCTTCATGAGAAGCTTTTCCATGAATGATGGAAGTGACTTCTTCTAGAGCATTTTGTTTTACTCGCTTCCAAACACTCATGACATCGCCGCATGTCGTATCCACAATACAGGAACCTTGAGCTTTTATACGTTCTAACATAGAGATTTCTGTCCCAAATGCAGGTAAAATAACGACATCTTCAGGTCTGAGTGAATCAATTGCTATACTCGCATCGCCCTCTAAAAGATTCTGAATTCCAAGTGCAGCAATCTGTGCATTGACTTCAGGATTATGAATAATTTCCCCAACTAAAAAAAGTCGCTCGTTCGGAAATACTTTTCTTGCAGCGTAAGCAAGATCAATGGCTCTTTCGACTCCGTAACAAAATCCAAATTGCTTTGCCAAATAGATCTTTGTCTGACCATATGAAAAAAAACCACCTTGCGTGCGAATTTTTTCAACAAGTGAACTGCGATAATGCTCTTCTATCTTGGCTTGAACTTCGAGCATCACGTGAGGTGTACGAAGATTAATACGTTTAGAAGAAGAGGACATAAGAAAAAGATCGGACCATCAAGAGTCAAAAATCACCCATCATTTTTAAAAATGTTTTTTTTCAATCCTAAGAAATAACCTGGTGAAACCAAGAGAGCCGCTGGCTGATCAGGGCTATTATAGTCTCTTGGACGTCTTAACTTAGCTCCTAATGTTGCATCTTCAGGCTGTGTTATTGCAATCTTAATGGGGGTACCAATTCGCACGAGTTCGTAAAACTTGCCTGCATCATTAGCATGAATACGAATGCATCCGTGACTTCTTGGTATAGGCCAGACCCAACCTTGATGAAATCCATAGCCAGGTAAGAACTCAACCCAATATGGCATTGGATACCCAATATAGTGACCTAAACCATGCCCGGCCTCAACTGGAGTAATGGTATTATGTAGTATAGAAAAGCCGTAGCTTTGAGAACGTTTATTGCGTTCTTTGCGTGTGACTTCAAAATTCCCCTTTGGAGTCGGCTTGCTAGGTATTCCTACACAGCAGGCCGTGATAAGCAGAGGGCGCTTCCCCTCCATCACATAAATCATTTGTTTTTGTAGCGAAACTTTGACAACGACTTGAGATGGTTTGTGGGGCTTATAAGCAGGTTGGTCATAGCTCTCATGAAATGTGGTGCAGCCACTTAAAAAGAGCACAATAAGGAGAGATAAATAATAACAATAGTGAAATAGACTGTTTTGAAAACTCGCTGATGCTAATGAAGTGGAAGGAGCCTTTAGCAGCGATGCCCCGAGCTTACACGAGGAGGTAATATCGACCTCTTTGGCAATGACCTTCGGACCGACACAACAATTCCCAGAAAAAGCAGGCTTATGAAAGAAGACTGACGAAGTTTTCAAAAAAAACATCTTACTATTCTAATAAAAGAGTAACAAATCACAAGACTTGTTCTGCTACTTCAAAAAATCTAATTTCCTTTAGCCAGGATATTTCATACTGATCGTGACGAGGAGACTGCGAAGGTAGGGTGGGGTAAGGCGAGTGATGAAGTCTGACGACGGCTGTATGAGTACATATTGACTCGCTCGCACCTACTCGGCTCGCCCTTATACGGGCTGCCCCTGACCTAACGGTTACGGCAGTCTACCCCAGGCTCTCCCGAGCACTGGTATTGCCCGAGGAAGACTTCGAGCTTGGGCGCAGCATCCACCCTAGCTTCCCGGTCTCCGCAGGTGATGAGTATGAAATATGCGGGTTAAGGCAGACTCATATTTGGACTTGTGATGATAAGGAAAAACGAATGAGAGAGAGAAAAGTAATATTTCCTAAAATGTATTTGAGAAAGTTATAGTATTGGCCATGCCGGTTTATCGTCTTTCCTCATTATTGACCATGTATTGGATCATTGTTGGAATACTTCATGTTTTGCGTGGAGCTGAATTTCCAGAAAGGCAGCTATCATCAACAATCACTACAGAGGAATACCGTAATTATTTAGAACACAATCTATTTACCGATCTCTATCATAGCTACGATAATAGAATGGGTGAACCAGGCAATAGCTTTACACAGTTATTTAGAACAAATATCCCTGGTGATTATCATTATGAGGTTGCGAGAGAGGAAAAGGAACAAGCAGTTTTATTTTTGAGCCATCTGGATGCCTTAAGTTTTTGCTCTTATCAAGAAGGAATGCAGCTGTTCCTATCTCTCGAGGAATTAGTCTTAACGCTTATCACAATAAGACGGTTGCATCTCGATTTATGGCAAAAATCAGGGGCCTTCATGAACACCATGCTACAAGCTCGCACTCTACTACCACATCAGAATTCTTCGCCAACGTCTCTTAATGGACACAATGTGTATAAAATATCTCGGTTGACAGGTTATTTACTCCAGGAGGCAGGAGGTATCGACCCTGAATTAAAATCAAATTTATTTCTTTTTCACCTTGCCAAGGATGCCATTTCTGCAGCAGCCAAGAATCAAAAAACGAGTCAAGAGATAGGATCGTGGGACGATTATATTCTCAGTGCTTCTATTCTTATTGCTAGTTCAGTTCTATGTTCACAAGACCACCACGCTTTTTATCAGGAACAATATTCCTGCTTTCACAAAAAAAACGAATATTACTCCATACAAGAATTACATTCACTCGATTTCTCCTGCGTGTTCAACCATCCATACGCACTTGAAAATCTTCGCTGCCAAATAAAGGGAATCATACACCCTAGTATTGAATATTTGCCTAGCATGAAACAACAAACCCAAGAGACCATCGTATATATGCATCACGATACAACAATCAATAGCCAAAATTGGTATCAAAAAGGTTCTAATATACCTGTGAATAGCAGCCAAAATAAGAGCCTAACACAGGATGCATCCAACTCTTTCGCTTGCACAGTAGATCAGCATAACGTATCTAGCTTGGATCTAAAAAAAGACTCATCTAATAGGATAATCTCCTATCAAAATCAAGAGACCATAGCAAAAAAGAGAGTCAATCCTCCTCTAGATTTCTCAGTTTACCTTTCTTCTGATTCTGAGGCAGGTAAAGAGGAAGAGTTTTCTCTACCGTTAATTAACAATAGGAAACATTTTTCAGGAAACCAAAGCTCTCTTAAGCATCAGGTCCCTATAGATACTCCTCCGACCAAGGAGGAGAAACAAAAAATATTGACTCAACCGCCGACATCGTACGGAACCTTTCCTGATCAAAAGCCCGAAAAATAAAACAGAGTTTTATTCTTACGGTCTCTTGCTCTTTGCTTTTTCATACCTAGCACGCATATTTCATACTCATCTACTGCGGAGACCGGGAAGCTAGGGTGGATGCTGCGCCCAAGCTCGAAGTCTTCCTCAGGCAGCACCAGTGCTCGAGAGAGCCTGGGGTAGACTGCCGTAACCTTTAGGTTAGGGGCAGCCCGTAAGGGCGAGCCGAGCAGGTGCGAGCGAGTCAATATGTACTCATACAGCCGTCGTCAGACTTCATCACTCGCCTTGCCCCACCCTACCTTCGCGGCCTTCTCGTCACGATCAGTATGAAATTATCCGGGCTAATCGTCTTTATCCTTTTTCAGATCATCCTATTAAAATAGCTTGTTGATATGCATCGCACCAAAACACCGACCCCTTATTATGAAAATAGCACGGCCATTACAGACGTTGAGCTTGTTTACAAGGAACTAGAAGAGCGACCTGTAGAGCGTCACTGCACCTTAAGAACAGGATGCTGTCACTTTTTACAAACAGGAGAAACTCCCTTTTTAACGAGGGGAGAAGCCCTTCTCGCTGCTAGAGCAGTAAGACGCACCGGACGCAAAGATCTTCCCAAGAGAACTGATGGGGCTTGTAAACTTCTGCACCCGCGGACATCTCGTTGCCTGATTTATGAAGGACGTCCCTTTGGATGTCGCACCCACTTTTGTCAGGGGGCAGGAGGTCCCTATGAACGGAAAAAAGTTATTGATCTCATTCATCGCTTAGAAGAAATCGATCGAAAGCTAGATGGGACAGGTTCTAAGAACCTCCATGAAGCGATCGAAGAGGCATTAAAAGAACAGCGCTACTAAATTTTTAAAATACTATGTTACCAGATCTCAACGCGACACTCATTATCATTGGCCACGGCTCAACGACTAATGAAGATTCCTCTGAACCCACACACCTCCATGCAGATGAGATTCGAAAACGTGGTTTGTTTAAGGAAGTCCGTACTGCCTTTTGGAAAGAAGAACCCTCGATGAGAGAGGTTCTCTATGGAGTGAGAACACCAAAGGTTTTTATTGTCCCTAATTTTATTAGCGAAGGGTACTTTACTCAAAAAGTCATTCCTCGTGAATTAGAATTAAGTGGAAAAGTTACAGAACGTGGCTCTCAGCGTCTCTATTATTGCGATCCTGTGGGTAGTCACCCATCAATGACGTCAGTCATCTTAAAACGCGCTCAGGAAACAGCGCCACAGATTCCTGCCAAGGACATCAGCCTCTTCATTGTAGGACATGGGACCAATCTTAATGATAACTCTGCTAAAGCTGCTCGAGATCAAGTAGAGAGGATTCAAGAAATGAATCTCTATGGCGAAGTCCTCTCCGCCTACATGGAGGAGCCACCACTCATTAACGATTGGTCAACGATGGCAAAAAAATCTCATGTGATGGTTGTCCCTTTTTTTATTAGCGACGGACTTCATAGCTACCAAGATATTCCCGTACTGCTCGGTATTGAACAAGAGACTGGCCCTGCGGCAAGTCAATCCGAGGTCTTTCGCCGTAACCCCTACCACCTCCATGAAAAAACCCTTTATTATACCAGCTCTATTGGAACAGAACCGATGATGGTTGAGGTCATTTTGGATCAGGTCGGAGCTTTTAGAGTCAAATAAGTTTTAGCCAGCAGTTATCATGCGAAACCATTGCGATCAAGTGCGTGGTTTATCCTTATACCCTTCATATGTTCCCCAGGCATTATTATCTGAGTCAACAGAATCATAATTGTAAGATGACTCTTCCACTGGAGCTGCCGTGTCATCGAGTTGTATCCAGAGTGCTAAGGAAAAAATATTTCTTTGGGTTGGGGCTAAGAACAAAGCAGGATCCCCAGTAATAGTGCCTTTATGCGATTCCTCTTTAATCCAAACATACTCGGCTGTCTTACGTTTGCCTTGGTGTTTCAAGTCATAATGGATGCCATACAACTCGTCATCGTTGTTTTCTGCATTGTAAGTCAAGTTACAGTGATCCATCTCTTCCTGAGAAAGAAAACCGTATTGCAAATTAATAAGAAGGTATTTGTTGGTACCACTAACATCACTGTGAAAATAATATTGATCAGAATCTTTTTGAACAGCGACACTCTCAACTGTTGCGCTCGTCGCCTCTTTATCTAAACATTTGAGATAACCAATCACTTGATGCTCTTTTCCTGGACGAACAACATAATGATGCTTGTACTTTACAGAAGCAACTTTACCAGTTGGGTCATAAATATTTTCTTTTGTGAACTGATCATCAATGTAGGAGCCGACTTTGGCCGTGAAGAGATGAAAATAATCCTCAAAACCTTCATTTAAAGTCAGCAGATTGAGAATGTCTCTTTGCAATTCTGCAGTTACGGGAACAGCGGATGACGTATCCGATGGAGGCTCATCTTCTAAAGTTAAGAGATCCTGGGCAGAAGCCGCAAAAATTTGTAATTTTTGGCCAGTCAGTGGAGCCCTTTTTTCTTCCTGCTCTGGGGTTAATTTGTCATTGGCAACTAATGGAGTGAGAGAGTTCAAATTGATAAGAACTATTAAGAAGCTTAAAAAAAAGTAATTTTTCATAAAAAGGTAATAAACAGGTTAGATAAGATAATAAAAAATCGAATTTTTAGTATTGGACCACTATTCTTGCATTTCGTTCAAAACAATCACCCTGTCTTCAAAACTTGGATAAAAGCCTCTTGCGGAATATTGACGGTTCCAATGGATTTCATGCGCTTTTTACCCTCTTTCTGTTTTTCAAGAAGTTTTCGCTTGCGGGTGATGTCACCCCCATAGCATTTGGCAATCACATTTTTACGCATCGCACTAACACTTTCTCGAGCGACAATTTTCCCACCAATTGTTGCTTGAATCGCCACTTGATAGAGCTGTACGGGTATCACCTCTTTAAGCTTTGTGGCAAGAGCTCGGCCCCGTGATTCGGCTTTATCACGGTGCACAATACTGGAAAAAGCATCCACCGGATCGCCATTAACAAGCATCTCAAGTTTGACCAGTTTCTCTGCTCGATAACCAGCTGGTTCATAATCCATGGATCCATAGCCGCGTGTCACTGATTTTATCTTATCATGAAAATCGACTAGGATTTCATTAAGAGGCAAAGTAGCCGTGATCATCACCCGACGTGTATCAACCGATTCGGTACTCTCCACCACCCCACGTTTTTCCATCATGATTTGCATGATGTCACCGATATTTTCATTAGGAACCATGACCACACATTTAACAATGGGCTCTCGAATTTCTTTGATCACACTCATGTCGGGAAGATTGGCTGGGTTATCAACGAGCAAAAGATCTCCGTTGGTCCTTTCCACTTCATAGACAACACTCGGATAGGTCGCGATAATATCCATGTTATATTCACGGCGCAGGCGCTCTTGAATAATCTCCATGTGGAGCAATCCAAGAAAACCACAACGGAATCCAAACCCCAGTGCAACCGAGCTCTCAGGTTGAAAGACAAAAGCAGCATCGTTAAGCTGAAGTTTCGACATGGCCATTTTGAGGGGTTCAAGATCGGCTGTGTTAATAGGATAAATGCCGCTATAGACCATGGGCTGAACCTCTTTAAAACCAGGCAGCGGTGCTGCGGCAGGATGACGGGCATCGGTCAAGGTATCACCGATTTTCATCTCGGCAGTTGTTTTAATGTTACCAATAAAATACCCAACATCTCCTGCTTGCATGGAGCTTGTGCCACTCATTTTGGGAGTGAAAATACCCACTTCCTTCGTTTCATAAGATTGATTGGTCGACATCAAGCGTACTTGCTGACCAGGCTTCAAATGGCCCGAAAAAATACGAATATAGCCAACAACTCCACGGTAAATATCAAAGAGTGAATCAAAAACAAGGGCTCGCAGCGTCCCATCACCCTCTGGCGGAGGTGGAATGCGGGTGACAACGGCCTCTAAGATTTCTTCGATGCCAACACCTGCCTTAGCACTTGCCTCAATAGCTTCCTCTTGAGGAATAGCAAGAATTTCTTCCATCTGCCGTTTAACATTGGGAAGATCAGCATTAGGTAAATCAATTTTATTAATAACAGGAATCACCGTGAGCCCTTGCTCAAGTGCCAAGTGAACGTTGGCAAGGGTCTGTGCTTCGACTCCCTGAGCAGCATCAATAATGAGCAACGCCCCCTCACACGCTGCCAAACTTCGTGAAACCTCATAGGTGAAATCAACATGACCTGGAGTATCCATGAGATTAAGCAAGTAGGTTTCCCCGTTACGTGCCTGATACTCCATGGTCACAGGATGTGATTTAATGGTGATTCCCCTCTCGCGCTCCAGATCCATAGAGTCAAGGAGCTGATCTTGCTGATCACGCTTTGCAATGGTCCCGGTAAATTCTAAGAGACGATCCGAGAGGGTTGTCTTTCCATGATCAATATGGGCAATAATACAAAAATTACGAGTATGGGAAGAAGACATTGGAAAAGAATTGAGAAAACAATTCGGCAAAGAGTAACGCTTCCAGGGTTACGAGTCCAGAGCCACCTTTGCAAAAAAGGCATTTTGAGGAAAATGTATGATAAAAATAATTGTTATCTCCTATAAAAATATTACTCTTACTCGGGTATAAACTGTTCCAAGATCACCCAACAATCAGAAAAAAATCATCTTCTCCTAAAAAAAGCGCCTCGTGCGGCTAGTTGGAAGAACAAAGCACTGTTTTTAAATCTATCGACTCAGAGGAAGAAGGCCAGTATCAACAATCACTCCAGAATAATTTTTCATTGATGTTTTTCACCCCACGCTATCTCAAAAGGGCCCGCGAATTTCGTGCGTCTGCACACAAACTCTTTCAATATCACTACGATCTCTGGAGCAAGGACCAAGAGGCACAAGCACGTCATGCCTTATACGAGCTCGATGAAGCTCTAAAACTTAAAAAAACCGAACCCCTAGCGCGCGCACAACAAACACTAGAAAATCTTTTCGCAACACTCATCCCTCCGCGTCCTTATCAGGCACTTGCTGAGAATGTGGAGTCCATTGTCATTGCCATTGTGTTAGCGGTTGGGTTTCAGGCTTATCTTCTCAAGCCATTTCGTATTCCCACAGGATCGATGCAACCCACCCTCTATGGAATGACAGGACATCCAGAGCCGACACCTCCTCCCTCACCTCTCAAGCGGGCCTTTGATTTTATCCGTCTAGGAAGAAGCTATCTGAGCGTCAGGGCTCAACATGAAGAAGAAATTTTAGGCTTAGAGGAAAAAACATGGCTCAATTTTTTCACCTTTACAAAAGTCACGACAACTCAAGGAAGTTACTCCCTCTTTGCACCACGTGATGTCCTTACACGTGACTTCAAGGTGCGTCCTGGCCGATTCTTGATTCCTGGAGAAATACTGGCTCAAGGCTACATTCAAGCAGGAGATCAGATTTTTGTGGATCGTTTGAGCTATGCTTTTTTGAAACCCGAGGCAGCGGATGTTTTTGTCTTTATTACTTCAGGTATTGCCGGTATTGAAATGAGGCTTGATCCTACACTTGGATCTCAATATTACGTCAAACGTCTGGCAGGACTACCCGGTGAGACCTTGCAAATTAAGCCTCCGTTTCTCTTCATTAATCAAAGCATTCCGCAGCAAGCTGGTTTCTTAAAAGTCATGTCGGCTCAAAATGGCTATCATGGATACTCCAATGGCAGCTTTAGTGGAGATTCTTCACCCTATCTAGGATCAAGCAAGGAGACATTCTTAGTACCTCCTGAGAGTTATTTTGCACTCGGTGATAATAGCTATAATTCGAGCGACAGTCGTTACTGGGGAGTTGTCCCAGATAAAAATGTCATTGGACGCGCGTTCTTTGTCTATTGGCCATTTTCTAAGAGGTGGGGCTTTATTCACTAATATTGAGAAAGCAAAGATTACAGAAAATTTTATCTCTCTTATTTCTCTTTCTAGTTTGATTTTAAAAATATTTAAGAAAGAATCCCTGATTCAACAATGACACTCATTCTACCAGCATGGCTGCGGGTCTTCAGCAGAGCCTCAGTTGCTCTTGCAATTTTTTCTATGATTGGTGGTCAATGGACACTTTTTCAAGCCATTGCGTACGGGAAAATGATCTACAGCTATTCTTCTAGTAGCTCTGTGAAGGTTGCTATTGAAAAAACATTTAGTGGGAAACATCCTTGTCCCCTCTGCAAAACGATTAGCATGGAGCGAAAAAAAACGACCACCCAGGATCCTAGTTGTGAAAAAAATACAAAAAAATGGGATCTCATTTTACCCTCGACTTCCATTTTAGAAGACCCTACTTGCATATCGGTGCATTACCCTGCATTTCACAATAGTGCATATACAGATCCTATCATAGAGGTACCAACACCTCCCCCAAACCTTTAGCCCGCATATTTCATACTGAATCGTAATGAGGCGCTGTGCAAAGCTTGTTAGCACAAGGCGGACGAAGGATTGTGATGCCGGGCTGTATGTGTCCATATTGACTCGCTCGCACCTGCTCGGCTCGCCCGTACGGACTGCCCCTAACCTAAACGGTTATGGCAGTCTACCCCAGGCTCTCCCGAGCACTGGTGTTGCCCAAATCACCATTCGAGACCAACGCAGTAGCCATAGAGCTTTCCACAAGCCGTAATAGATTCAGTATGAAATATTCGGGTTAGGACATTAGTTGTCCTTTGATGAGCTTTCTTGCAGGCGCAAGAAAATATTCACAACAAGCATGGATCTCGCCATAGCGCGATCTCCCAAACGAGCTTAGCCGCTTGCCCTTGTTCACCTGATTCCTCTCCTTTGAGAAGAGAGAGAATTTCTTCCTTACCTCATCAGCCTTCGCGGCCTCCTCGTCACGATCAGTATGAAATATCTGGACCAGGCTCCATAACCACCTTTTTCTTATGAAACTATTTTCTTTTTTTGTCTTTTTCCTCACTGTTGCCTTTCAGCCAATTATTTATTCAAAACCTCCAGAAACCTCTCTTACAAGACTTCAAATTCCCTTTCTCGTGATTGGTGATCCTGAAAATGATCCCTTTCATTTTTATACTTGTAAAAGCAGTACCGATTATTCGAATCATTCCATTGATGATCCTATTAACAATGTTTTTTATTCTATGGAACACACAGTTGGAAGTGTGAAAAGTAATTTTCTCATTTCAAAATATGAAATTACCGCATTGCAATATTGCGCCTTTCTCAATGCCGTTGCTGTTCATGAAGACCCTCATCATCTCTATAAAAAAGAGATGTCTGAGGATCCTAAGGTTGCCTGCATCACGCGCACGACCCTCACGAAGGAAGATGGTACATGCAGCTTCTACTACGAGCCCTTTGAAGGGAAAGAGTTGCTTCCCATCACCTACGTCTCCTTGTCGGATAGCAAGCGCTTTTGCAACTGGCTTGAGCATGATGCTCCAACCAGTCAAGACGATCCCAAGCTCTTAGCACAATGCACAGAGGAAGGTGCCTATGACTTCTACGAGGATCCACCTTCTAAAAGAGAAAAAACTATATTCATCCCAAAAGCCCACTACTACATCCCTTCGCAAGATCAATGGTTCAAGGCAGCCTACTACAAGGGAGGAGGAAAGAATGCAGGCTATTGGACTTATCCTACAATGCATGATGCTGCTCCCAATAACGGCCAAGGAGATCTGACCAACCAGGCCAACTACAGAACACTCGCTACAGGCTGGACACCTCGTCACACCAATCCGACGATCACTCCAGTTGATTGTTTTGAGACCTACAGTGCCTATGGTGTCTGTGATATGGGAGGTAATGTTGCAGAATGGACAAGTAATCTTGAGAGTGAAGGCGAGCAAGGAGAGAGAGAGTTATGCGCGAAGTCTATTGTTCGAGGTGGCTCTTGGAACTCTCAGTATAGCATCTACGCAAACAATGAGCTCATGGCAACCAGTACTCCGCAAGCCTATGATCCTTTAAGCACAAGTCCTATGATCGGATTTCGTGTGGCAGCATGCCTCCAAGAGGAGCAGGAGTCTGATCATGCATCCCATGCTATGGAAGACTGTTCACATTCTAATGAGAGTATAGTCTCCTCAGGCTTATGGACAGTATTTAGAGGAATCATATTTGGTTGTCCTAGAACGATGCTAGAAGCAATTTGTAGCTTCTTTGGTTATAACGCTGCAACACTCTTAGGAGTCACTTCAGTCAGTGAAATGAGTATTTCGGTAGTGGCTTCTATTTTTTGTCTTGAAATGGCAGGTTTTATAGCCGTTATGGGAGGAATGTATCTTCTAGGTCAACTCATTCCATGGTCCTCTATCCAAGGCTATTTTATGCGTATGGGAGGATTCCCTCAGAACGCGACCTCCACACCGATGCCAGAGAATTCTCACACACCGATCACGATTCAAGAAACGATTATTCAATCTTTTTGGAAATTGATCAAATCACTCATTGGATGTGGGATGTGTTTATTGACTGCTTTCTTATCAACACTCAGAATCATTGCGGCACGCTTAGGAATAGGCATAACATTGTTGGACTGGATCGAAAATATTTTTGAAGATTTGCGGTTATTAGAGGTACCTTATATTCCAAGCTGGATCATCTATAGAGTTGTTCCCATCATTCTTGAACTTGGCTTTCTTGGCCTGTTCCTCTTTGGCTCTTATGAACTCGTTCACTACTGGCCAACAATCCAAGATTCCCTCATGCAACTCTGGTATGGATATGTGAACTGCCAAGGAACATCACCACTGAATCTCCCTGGCGTGATTCATTAATTGTATACTGCTGAGAGGACTCAAAAAAGATGCTCATTGACAGCCCTTGACAGGGTAAAATAGATTCACAGACCGTATGAAACCGAAGAAGTTAATTCATTTTGATTGGGCGATTAAGACGCTGCTT
>Ga0214923_10005398_pt1 | contig 14879 bp, 13 predicted proteins | sample LL1510_MetaG_FD_177993 | JGI IMG/M metagenome (GOLD analysis project Ga0214923, IMG submission 177993) | Freshwater microbial communities from Lake Lanier, Atlanta, Georgia, United States - LL-1510 | ecosystem: Environmental > Aquatic > Freshwater > Lake | place: USA: Georgia | collected... | reverse complement strand
ATAGATGATCTATAATTTACTAATTGGTGTAAATCATCAACACAAGTTAATTGATCATTATTTACTTCTTGTCTACCTTCAGGAGTTTTAACAAAAACTTTAGTTAAAATTTTATTAGTTTGCCATTCTGTATCTAATTTTACTTTAAAATATAATGGTTTTGGTATATCTAATTTCTTTTTATCATCTTTCTTTTTATTAGATGATTCTTCATCTTCTTCGGCTTCTTGAGGTTCTCTAACAATAGAGATATATTCATATTTATCAGCAAATTTATCACCAAAGATTTGTTTTCTATATTGTTCAGATCCATATAAACCATCAATTTCCATTAATTTTTGTTTTAATAATTTTAATGATTCATTAGAATCATCTAATGGTACTTTAATAAATGATCTTTTATCATCAGTTGGATACCATTTATCATGATGTTTAGGAATACCATAAGTTGTTAAAACAATTTCAGGAGTTTGTAACATAAATTGTCCACTTTTATCACCATCAACATATCTAACATAAGATAATTTTTGAGATTGAACTCTATCATTATCTTCTAATTTAGCGACGGATATTTTAGAGATATCTAAGTTATTGTATTTAACAGGTTGCATTGTATTTCTTTTTATTTTAATATACTTATATGCTTAATATATTTTTATATATGTTCAAATACTTAATTTTTCAATTTTTTTATTATCTATTATAATCTTATTCAATTTTAAATATATATCTATATAAACATATATATAATAATATAATTATATTTATCATGTATATTACTATAATACATCTTATTTATAAAAAAATAATTATTTTAATAAATTAATATCTTTTTTATATAGATTAAGATTATAATAGTAATATAATAATATATAAATAATCATATAATCTATATAAATGATCAATATAGATCAACAATAAGTTTTTTTGTATATAGATTATATGATTATTATTATTATGGTTCTTTTTTTGGTATTTATTATATTTTATCATATATTTATGATAAATTATTATCTATAATTGTTTTATTATAAGTTATTTTGATATTATACAAAAACATATCCTTCATTAAATAATTTAAAGTATTTAATCTATTTTTCAATTATTATGTTAATTTATATTCATTATTATTTATAATACACTAATTATAAAAATTTGTTTTTAACTAACTTAATTATATTTCTTAAAAATTGTCAGATGTAACATTAAAATTAAGTTGTTTTAATAATTTAATATAATATATTGATAATTATATTTAATAGAATTAGTCCATCTTATATATTATAATATATTTTATTAATATATTATCATATAATTATTCAAAATCTTTATTTATCAATTTTTTAATCAATTTTTTTGAAGGGGAGAATTGCTTTAGCAATTCTTACCTTTAAAAAAATTAGGCGCATAAGTTTGCAAAAGCAAACTCAAGCCCAATTTTTTAGTATATAAATCCTATTTAATTTATTATCAAAAATATATATATGATATTAAAAATATAATATAAAAAAATTGGGCTTGAGTTTGCTTTTGCAAAATTGATTAAAATAATTAATATTATTTATATTATATCAACAGATAATTTTTTTATTTCATTCATATCATAACCAATAACAACATATTTATTAATATAATTATTATCTTTATCTATTATTTTGTCTTGTAATTTATTTCTAATATCATTTAACCAAATAAAATTAGTTGTTAAAACATTAAAATATTTAGCTAATTCAATATCAATTATTTTAAATTTAGGTTTATTTTTAAATATATGTGGAACTATTCTATCTATTATATCATTTATTGTATAATAATCTATATGTGTTATATTCAATAATTTACATAATTCCTTATCAAATTTATATTTTTCTATTGTTTTATTATTTTTATTGTTATTTGATTCAAATATATTCATCTTTATTATATATATTAAATATATATTAGTCAAATATATCTATCATATTAAATTATCAATTTTTTAATATTTATAAATATTAAAAAATATAAATAAAATAATTAATCAAAAATAATTCATTCAATCAAATAATATAACATCATGTTCTTCTCTTTGAATGATATCATTAATGACTGGATTATTTATAAAGTTATGAGTTGTTTTTGCTTTACTATTAATATTAGTATTATATTCTGTGTTTTCTAATATATCATTATCTATTAAAACATCACATAAACCTGTTCCACCTCTTATTGTTTTACCTATCATAATTCTAGATGATACACTTCTCAAATGATCAACTTCATTAAATACAGCAGCTTCTAATAATTGATCAATAGGTTGTTCAAATGTAGCTCTAGATAATGGATCAGTATCTAATCTATTTAAACCATATCTATCAATAGATATAATAGCACCATTATTAGTCATAACATCAGCTAATAAAGCTACATGAGTATAACCAACTTCATTACCAGAATTATTATATAAATCATAAATTTCTTTAATAATAAGATTTCTAGCAGCTTCAATACCGAAATTAATATAAGTTTGTTGAATGTCATTGATAAATGTCTTGTTATAATCTATACCTTTTATACTTTTGATATAATTTAAATCTATACCTGCTGTCATTAATACATGTTCTTTATCAATTTTAGGTTCATTATCATCATCATAACTCATAACATGTTGTTCATTTTTAATATCAACAGAAGATATAGTTTCAATACCTTTAATAGAGACTTTATATAAGATAGTATTATTCAATTCAATTAAATTAGTATTATTAGGTATTGTCATATCTAATCTTATATGAATATATGGTTGAGAAGAATTATTCAAAATTAGATAAAATTAAACCACCAATAACTTTATTACCACTTGTTTTCTTTTTATTTGTTTCACTAAATAATTCCATCCATGATTTCATAAATCTTGTTTTAATATCCATTAATGTCATATCATATTCTAACATTGATTCTCTACTTATTGTTAATCTATATAACCATGGCATATGTTCTAATTCATTACTTCCTCCTACAAAATTAAATCTATGATCTGTTGCGATTTCATCTTTAATAGTATATGATGTAGGATCATTAGGTGTAGGATCATATACAATTTCTAATTTAATAATCAAATCATTTAATTGAGTATGTCTTAAATAACTCTTAATTTTATGAACCATTGATGAATCTTTTCTTATTTCTGGTAAGAATTTTATTGTCATTAATGGTGTTGATATGTTTTTTGAATATGATAAAATTTCTTTTAATCTAGGAATACCTTGCATACCTGCTACTGCTCTACCCGCTTGATGAAATGTATCTCTCATACATAAACCATTAAACATATTAAAGTTTTTAGTATCTGCTACTGTAAAATCATATACTTTATTATGTTCTGGTGTTATTTCTTCTAATGGTAAATCATTAATTTCAACAATTTCATCATAATAAACATCTTCATTTAATGTTTGTTTTAATAATTCTTTAATATCATTATCATCAGTATATTCAAATATATGTAATAATTGTTTTTTATGATATTCACCTTGTAAATGTTTAATATTAACACCAGATATAATATAATCTTCTAAATCAACAATAACTGAATTATCTCTAATAATACTTTTATAACGAAATACATTTAATAATTGAGTCATAATAACTAATAAATCTTTATTATCAGATACAAAACTACTATAATTATTAAAACATACATGTATAATACTATTAATAAATGTTTTGTTACTTATTACTAACCAACCATAACCATTATTAAATAATTTAGATAATTCTTTATTATTTTCATTATTAACTAAATATTTACCAACTTTATAACCAAATTGAGTATCTAATGTATAACCCATATAAGTATCTAAATAAGATTCTAATTTAGGAGCTATTAATTGAATTGGTAATCTATCACCTGTTTTTAATTCACTTCCTTCTATTTCTTCTATTTTATTATTTCTTCTAATTAAAAATGATTTAGCTTTAGTAGCAACAACTTCTCTACCAGATAAAGTTTTAATTTTAACAACATTACCACCAGGTAAATGTCTAGTAATAGCTTCAATTAATTTCCAATGTAATTTACCATATTCATCAACTGATTGTATATGATAATTTAAATGTTTAATATCTAAATATTCTGTTTCAGTATTATTATCAACATTAATAACTTTATCTTTATTGGATTCTAATAATGAATCAATCATATGACCAATTTCGACAACATTACATTCTTTATTAGTATTATCACCAGAGGTGCCTACGGTATAATATAATATTTTTTCATTCCAAGCAACACTATTTAAAGTTAATTGTGTTAAAGTTTCACCTAAAGTTTGAGCAGTAACAATACCAACCATTTCACCATATTCAACAATAGATTTATTAAAAGAGTTAATAATTTCAATAATAATAATATCAAATTGTTGTTTATTAAATTTATATTCAAATAGACATTTTTTAGGAGATAAATATTCATATAATGCTATTTCTAATAAATATTTACTTTTGAGTTGATTTTTATATTTAAATGTATTACTTTTATTATATTCACTTTGTTTCATACAAACAATAGAAGTAACTTCAGGTGATAATATATAATTAATTCTATCTAATATATAATCATATGTTAATGGTTGATTTTCTAATATTTTATATTCTGTATTTTTATTATTAAGAACATTACTTGCATATTCTATAATTCTATTAAAATTACATGGTAATTTGAAATTTTCTTGTAATGTTATATAATCATGTCTTGATTTAGCATCAATTATTCTTAATTCATTTCTATATTCCATCATTCTATTAATATAATCTTGATTTAATTTTTTAATTTTATCTTTTAAATTAGGTGAAAAATTAACAACTTGTCTCATTTCTTCATCAGTTAAACCAAATATAGTTTTAATTTTACTATCAGACATTTTAATAACTCTTAATAAAACATTTTTAAGATAAATCATATTAATATAATTATCACCATATATAAATTGCATTATTACATTATTACCAGATCTAACAGTTCCATCATAAGCTACCATTATATCTTCCATACCTTTGATTAATTTTCTTTGTAAATAACCTGAATCAGCAGTATCAACAACATGTAATCCATTAGCTAAACAGAAATTTAATGTAGATGGTATAGTTAAATCATAAACTTTTTTATCATAAGATACAATTTCATTAATTTCAATAATAGGATCTAATATAATATCATTAATTGATTGATATGTATCATTAATAGATAATATATAATTACCTAAATCTCTATCATATGAGATATCAGCAAATTTATTAACTCTATTAAGAATCATATTTATCATATATAATTCACTTTCATTATTACAATAATAATTATTATTTTTAAATATTTTATTAATAAATAATTCAATATCATTATTATTTTTTTCATCCAAGAATCTATATGAATCTTCATTATTATTATTAATATTCATTAAATTTTTAGTAACTGGTACTAAATCATTAATATTAATAAATTCTGGTTTAATTCTTTCTAATTTATCATTTCTCCAAACTAATAATGAATGTGAATCTGTAACTGTTACAGTTCTACCACTTTTTGTTTTAATATTAAACATTTTATATGATGGATTATGTCTTGTAATTGCTTTAATTAATTGCCATGAGATTTTACCATCTAAATCAGTAGTTGGAATATAAGTTTCATTATCTAATTCTATATATTCTCTATATTCATTATTTTCATTATCTATTTTAATATCATTATTATTCATTAATAAATTATCAATCCATTCACCAATATTAGTATGTTTAACAACATCATTTTCCATAATAATAATTTTAGTATCACCAGTAACAGATTTAATTGCCGTATCAATCAAACCTTCTCTACCAGACATATGATGAAAATAGAATTCAGTAGGTGTTAAACCTGAAAAAAAAGAATTATGAATATAACCTCTAGCATTAGCACTATCATCATTTTTATAATAATGAACAGTAGATCTACCATTAACTTTATTTTGAATTCTTTTATTTTGCATATTAGATTGACCTAATACACCCATAATTTGACCAATATTACTTGGTTTACCTTTTGCATCTGGTTTAACCATAGAATAGAAATTATTAGATGAATTTAAACTTTTATTAATAATACCAGCAATATTATCACCAATAGTTCTTAATTGTCCTAATATATCATTTTCTAAAGCATCATCATCCATTAAATCTGGATTATTTTCTAATTGAGTTATTAAATGATTTATTTCTAATTGTTTTTCATAAGATATATCTTTTATTTTTTTTAATACTTCTGGATCTATTTTAGCATCACCATAACCTACTGTAAAACCATGCATTAATAACCAATTTGCTATTAATCTTTGAGTATTATCAAAAAAATGTTTAGCAGTTTCATTACCTTCTCTATCTAAAGTATTATAAACTATTCTATTATTTAATGATCCTGCTTCTATAGTACCTTTTAATAATTGACCATTTTTAATTTCAAAAATAACTTTATCATCATTATATATTTTAGAATTAATTGATTTTGGTATTAAATATGAAAATAATTGATGTGAATTTATTGTTTCTTTTCCTACTTCAAATATATCTATATTATTATTTACATTCATTAATAAATTCATAACATCTTTATAATCTATATTATTATTAGTTTCAGTTAATTTATAACATCCAATAACTGTATCTTGTTTAAATTTAATAATTGTTGTTGAAGTTTTTGGTGTTATAATTTGTCTTTTAACATCAGCTATATTAGCTAATTCTAATTGAGTTTGTATACATTGTGGTACAAACATAGTCATTTCATCCCCATCAAACATAGTTTAACTATCTAACTTTCATTAGATAATGGACTATACCTTAAGCTAGATCAGGTTTGCTAAACCATCATTTCTAACCCACTACCGTCTAGTCTCTGAACCTTTATCTTAATTCTTGCATAACGAATTGAAGATACTTGGCTGCTGATCATCCAATCTTGAATGTTTTCACTATACATCCTGTCTTTCTCAGGATCCATTATATTATTTCTAATATAACTTAGTAATTCAAGCTCTAAGGAGGTTCCAGCAATTTGGAAGTGTTGCCATAATAAAATATGACTAGGTAGTTATATCAATGACCAATTTTACACTGTTAATCTTATTAGGTTTAATTGGTAACCTAATAAGCAGCTACCTGTTGCGGACCTTGAGGGGAAGGTTAATCCGCATTATATGGAGTAGTTACTGTAACATTTAAACGAAAAGTACATAAATTTTCATTTTTAATAACTTTAACTTTATGACACATCATAGACATTTTATGTAAAGTAGGTTGTCTATTAAATAAAACAGGATCACCATCAACTAAATGTCTTTCAACAATATAACCAGGTTTTAATTTAATAGTTTTTTTAAAATATTTTAAATCAATTCTATTTAATTCTTTATTCAATGATTTTTTATCACCTTTATTAATAATAATATAATTAGCTCCTGGATATTCAAAACTACCATTTCTTACTAATTTAGTTAATCTATCTATATTATTTTCTGTTACTACTTCTGGAAATGTTAAATTCATTGCTATTTTAATAGGTACACCTAATTCATCTAATGCTAAATTTGGATCTGATGTAATAACTGTTCTAGCTGAAAAATTAACTCTTTTACCCATTAAATTACCTCTTAATCTACCAGTTTTACCTTTGAGTCTCTTAGTAATAGATGTAAAAGCTTTACCACTACCTTTTAATTCACTTTTGAAAGCTTTCATACTGTCATTATCAAAATAAGAAGCAACATGATATTGTAATAAAGATAAATGTTGTTGATTATAAATAGATTTATCAACAATATTAATAGCATTATTTAATTGTACACTTAAACCTTTATTAGATTTAATTATATCAACTAATTTACTAGTAATAGAATCTTCTACATTATTAGTTTTAAATTTATAAGAAGGTCTAATAGATAATGGTGGAATTGGAAAATATTCAATAATTAAATTTTCTGGTCTTGATGTTTTGGGATCAAAACCTAATATTCTACAATCATTATCACTCATATTTTTAAATATAGCACTAACTCTAATAGGAGTTAAAATATCTGTTATAGCTTTTGGTGTTTTTTGTAATGTTGTTGTTGCAAATATTCCTTTTGGTGTCTTTCCATCTTCTTCTAATTGTATTTTATCTAATTTCCATGATGCTATTAAAGCGATTTCACCTTTTTTTTCATCTTGTCTAGTAATATCAGGAACAGGTGCACCACAATTTTGATCAGTTCTTTGACAATATTTAGTTCCATGTAATAATTTTTTAATTTGAGAAAATCTTGCTTTACCAATACTATTTTGTAATATTTTTTCTAAATCTTCTATATTTTTATTTATTAATAATTTAGAACATCTAAGACATATACAATTTAATATATCTTTTATTATATTTAAATATCCATAATTAAATACTGGTTCAGCTAATTTTGTATGACCAAAATGTCCTGGACAATCTAATGATTGTTGAAAACATGTTTCACATATTGTATTATTCTCTATTGATCCTAATCTTAAATCTCCTAAACCATATTTTTTTATTGCACCATTATCATATATTTCTGGATATATTACACCTTGTTCATTGATGGTTTTTCCAACTCTCATCGCTGAACTTTTATATATCTCATCATTTGTAAATACCTGAAATTGTATTTTTGATATTGATGATATATTTAGATTCTGCATTATGTCAAATTATATTATATTATATAATTAATATTTATATTATTTATATTATAATCATTATTTTAACTTATATATTTTTTTTTCAATTATTTTTATATTATATACATCTATATACATCTATATATAATATTATAAGATATAATCATATCAAAAAAAAATGATTTAGATATTATCATAATTATAATTATATTGAATGTTTGAATTATTATCATCAATAATATATTTTTGTTTATTACTATTATTTAACAATTTACCAATTATATCACTTATTGTCATAATAATTGGATTAATTACAATATTTGATTCAATATTACCTAATATTAATATTATTTCTATTATAATATTTTTCATATATATGATAATATATTGATAAATAAATAAATTATTATCTCTATTATAACCAATATATAAATTTATTATAATTCTTAATATAAATAATAAATCAAATTTATTTGATAAATATTCATACTTATCTGTTATATTTATTTTATTTTTTGATATTATATCATTTAATCTATCTATTATTATATAATTATCTTTAATAAAATTTATATTTAATTTTGATAATGTTAAAATTATTATTATATAAAATAAAATAAAATAAGATATATTGTTAATCATATATTATTATAATTATATAATAAATAATTATAATAATATATATAAATTTAATCAATTTTCATCATTATCAGATTCACTATTAGAATCACATTCTTTATAATTATTATTTTCAGCTACTGATGATAATATTAAATAAACATAACCTAAATTAGCAACCATATATTTAATAACTAATGGATAATTATTTTTTATATACATCTCTAAATTATTACATAATGATGAACATTTTGAAAATAAACTTAATGTTTTTAATTGATATAATCCTTGTATAATTTCATTTGGACATTTTTCTTCTTGATTACTTTGAGTTATTTTTATACTTGATGATTCTTTTGTTCCTAAATTTATATTATTATTTTTTGAATTATCAGCAAAAATAGTTTCTTGAGAAGCAAATTCACCTTTACAATTGAAGATTAATGTATTTCTCATATCTTGTATATCTATATATTTAATATCTACTGTTTCTGCAATAGTTGACATATTTTTTATTAAATTATGTAAATCACTTGATAACATTGTTATTACAAAATTAAATTTCGCTTCTGGAATACTATATGGATCTTCTCTATCTAAATCTAATAAATTTAATCTAAAAATAGTTCTATATTGTCTAGCTGGATTTTCTAATTTAATACCTAATTCATTTATTCTTCCTTCTTCTATAAATAATGTTAAATTATCTTCATCATTCATTGTCTTTATTAATTTATAAAATTGTGTCATATTTACACCTATAACTATAGATGTATCACCATTTTTAGGTCTACATATATATTCTTCAAAATTTTTAGCAGGTAGTTTTAATTTAACATAAACATTACCATTAGAATTCATAGCTGATATTGATATTCCTCCTTCTTGTTTTGTTTTTTCATTATATGGTATTAAAAATCTTATATTTAAATCTCTAAATATCTCTTTTAAAGCTTCTATTAAAGTTTTAAAAGCTGCTATTTGTACTGTTTTTATTTTTACAATATATTTTGAATCTGCATCTTCCATTTTAAATATAGTGCGTTTAATAATATTATTTATTATTTTTATCTTTATATATTAATTATTTATAATTATAAAATATTCTTATATGATTATTTTGCAATTTTTTCTCATAAACACTATATACAATAAAAATATATAGGTTTTATAAATCTAAATAGCATTACGTAATGTTGTAAAATCTGTATTATTTAATAATGGTGTTATATTATTTGGTACACTTGTTATTTGTTGATTTGTATTCTCATTTATTGCTATTTTATTTTTTGCTAATAATAATTTTATATAATCAACTGCATTTAATGTATAAAATTTCTTTCTATATGTAATAAATATAAGATAATCATCATCAGGATCAACTTTAAATGTAGTATTATTAGTAATAGTTGCTATACTCAAAGTGATAAAATATTTGTCCCATGATAAATTTTTACTCCAATTACCAGTACTCATATCATAATTTAATTGTTTTGAAAACATCATAAGAAATGTAAATGTATCTACAAATTTTTTTCTTTGATCATTTAATAATCTTTGCATTTTTATATAATATATATAAAATTATGAGAAATTAAATTTTTATTTATATAGTATTAGAAATTCTAATAATAATTTAATTTAAAGATGTTTCTATAAATAATATAATATATTAAAAATGGACTCACCTAAATTATCTAGAGATGAATTAAAAAAAAAATTACATAACAAAATGAATCAATTACGACTCAATAATAATAGACCTTCTAAAAAACATATTCAAAATGCTATGAATTTAGTTAAAAATGAAACTAAAGATCCAAGAGTTTCTCCTCAAACTATCACTTATTATCAATCTTTAGTTGATGAATTAAATAATTCTAAAAATAAAAAATTAGATAAAAATGTATTAAAACCTAGTGAATTATTAAAAAATGATAAAATTACTAATGAAATGTTAGATTTATATTATTTAGCTAGATTATCATATAGAGATATTGATGTACCATTACCTATTAATATTTTAAATGATAAAGATAAATATAAAAAAGTTTATAATGATTTTTTAATAAGTTTAATGGATATGATTAAAAGTTTAAATACTAATCAACAATTATCTGAATTACAAAAATTAATGAAAAATCCATATAGTCAATATATGACTAAATGTTTAGATATTCCATTAAATCCATTTAATAAAACACTAACTAATAATAATAATTTAGAAGAAGTTAAAGTTAATGATTTAGAAGAAAATATTTCACAAGATTATGAAATTATTAATAATTGATTTTATTTATTCTTTTTTTTATAATAAATAAAATTATAAGAGTTAAATAATCTATTTTTAACCATTAAAAAAAATTTTATATAGTTTAATATATATAATGAGTAATAATATCGATTTGAATTTATGTGGATTAACTATTCATATTAAAAATAATGATGTTGAAATTAATTTACCTGCTTGTAATTCTAAATTAATTATTGATGATGGTCATGTTAGTTATAATGGACAACAAATTAGTGATAATTGTAATGGACAACATAGAGTTGTAATTAATTGTGGATGTGATAATAATAGTAATAATTGTAATTGTGGTTGTGGTGGAAATTGTTAAATAAATAAATAAATAAATATAATATTGTTACTATATCGATATTATATTTTTATTACAAAATTTAATAAATAAACTAAATTATCTTTTATTTTTTCACCAAAGATATATGTGGCATCAAATCATTAAATTATACTTTTATTAAATATTTGATAATATTATCATTTTTATCAATTTATTATCATCATAATTACATTATTATAATTATTATCTTATTTATTTATATTTATCATAAGTTTAATATATTAAATAATAATAATATCTATATTAAATATTATTATTATATAAACTCTTTAATTATCTTTATTAACATATATTTACTATTATATTATCAAATTATTATATATTTATCTTGAAATATTCATAATAATCATAATTTACAAATGATACAAATATCTATTATATTTTCATTATATCATATTCACTCAAAAAATAATTATTTTCTTATTAATATTCTTTTATTATCATTTCTATTATCTATGATTATATATTATTTTATATCTCTAATATCTTTTATTATTATTTTTCTTATTATATATTTTTCGATATTATTGTTATATATTAATATTAATTAAGATCACTATATTTTTATAATATATATTCTAATCTAAAATTATCATTTAATTTTATATATATTTTTTTATATATATTATATAATATCTTATCAAAAAAATGATTATATTTTAATGTTTTATATAGTTCCTTATTATCATTTTATAATATTGATATAAGTAAATATATCTATTCAATATCTTATAATTTATCAAAATTCTTAATTATTATATTATATTATTAAGAATTTTTCTTATTAAAACTTTTATTTATCTATATTAGTTCTTAAAACATTATTATTATTATTATTATTATTATTATTATTATTATTATATACGATTCTTACTAAATATTATTTTTATCAATTTTTTATAAGCAAATAATGTTAGTAAATCTTTGATCCACAATATGAGCCTATTATATAGTAATCAATATAATAATTCAATATATATAACTAAACTAATTATTTTAATATATAATTAAAATATATGGAGTTCATATCGATGATCAAATATCATCTTGCATTATTCGCTTAAAAAATATAATATTATATTATATGATAAAAAATATTTATATGAATATAATTAAATAAAATCTATAATATAATATTATAAATGAGTGGAGATAAAAAAGAATTAACAAATACATTTGAATATTTATTATATTTTACATTATTAATATTTTTAGCAGAATATCCAGATAAACCTAAATGTATAAGATTTTTTTGTTCAAAATATCCATGGTTTAAATGGTTATTTATATTTGGTTGGTTATATGGTAGACCTAATTATCAATTAATTTTTTTTATTTTATTTTGTGTTTATCATATTTTATATTTATTAGATGATTATTTATATGAAAATTATGAAAATTTTAAACAATTTAAAGATAATCAATCATCTAAAAAATAATGATATATATGTATATATTATTAATATATTTTTATCAAATATTAAATTTTTAAATAAATGATTATAATTCATATTAACATAAATAAAATATGTATCTTCATATCTTATTTTTTGTTTTGTATTTTTTGTAAATTTATTACCTATTTTAAATATCTTATCTAAATATCCTATTCTTTTTATATATGATCCTATATATTTATTATTTATTGAAGGATGTTTTAATTTCCATTCACATTGTAATGCTTCTTGTTTTGTTTTAAATCCACCTATTATAAATAAATATTTCCAATTATTATATTTTGAGGTATATTTAGCACCTCCTTTTAATTCTTTATTATGTTGTCTTAATCTTTTTTTAGGATTAGTTGTAAAACCAATATAATTTTTCATTTCATTATTTATTAACATATAACAATAATATCTAGTCATTTATAATTAAAATATTTATTATTTTCTTAAATAAATTTATATTATATATAAAATGAGTAATTTATTTAGTGAAGCTATTTTAATTGGTTTATTAAGTGTTTCTCTATATTATATCTATAATTATTTCTCTTATTATTATAATAATGATGATAATATCGTTATTTCATGTATATCTAATTGTGTTAATAATAAAGTTGAACAACATAAACAATTTTATAATTATAAAAAATATTTTATTGCTTTCTTATTTGGTATTTTCTTACATTTAATTATTGATTATATCGGTCTTAATAAAATTTATTGTAATAAAGTTTGTTATAATGATGGTAAATGTGAATTAGTTTGTAAAATGCCACTTAATTAATTTTTTATTTTTATTTATAAATATTTTAATCTAATATTATAATATATATATTTAATGAATCTTAATGATGATTTAATTGATAATCCAAATCTCGTTATAAAATTAATTGATATTAATAAATTAAAAGATATATTAAATAATAATGATGATGATTATATTAATTATTTTATTAATCAAATTTCAATTAATTCTAATAATAATTTTGATAATCTTATCAATAATATTGATAATAATATTACAAAAAGTAAACAAATTATTGATAAAATTAATAATAATATTAATACTGATTTGACATCTAAATCATCTAAATCATCTAAATCATCTAATAAAAAATTATCACATACATCATCAAGTAAATCATCTAATAATAAATCATCAAGTAAATCATCTAATAAAAAATTATCACCTAAATCACCAAGTAAATCATCTAATAAGAAATTATCACCTAAATCATCAAGTAAGAAATTATCACCTAAATCACCAAGTAAATCATCTAATAAGAAATTATCACCTAAATCATCAAGTAAGAAATTATCACCTAAATCACCAAGTAAATCATCTAATAAGAAATTATCACCTAAATCATCAAGTAAGAAATTATCACCTAAATCATCAAGTAAATCATCTAATAATAAATCATCAAGTAAATCATCTAATAATAAATCATCAAGTAAATCATCTAATAATAAA
>Ga0214923_10005397_pt1 | contig 14880 bp, 19 predicted proteins | sample LL1510_MetaG_FD_177993 | JGI IMG/M metagenome (GOLD analysis project Ga0214923, IMG submission 177993) | Freshwater microbial communities from Lake Lanier, Atlanta, Georgia, United States - LL-1510 | ecosystem: Environmental > Aquatic > Freshwater > Lake | place: USA: Georgia | collected... | reverse complement strand
CAAGTTGGAGAAGCGGTTTTTGATACTTTAAATGATGGTCAAAATAAAAAAATAATATTATTAACTGTAAATACGTTTAAAAATTTTGTTTAAGATTTTTATACATTCGATGTATAAAAAATTAATTTACATTCATTATTCTTAATATTATCATTGATACTGTAAATCCATACATGAATCCACATACTGCCTTATTTTTCATACACAAGTAAATGTTAAACCAATCTTTGTAATCTTGATCTGATTGAGAATGTTTTAGCATGTAATCAGATTTAGGTAATAACTTATAAACAATCATTGGTAATAATAGCAATAAAAGTATTATAATATTTAATTTTTCAAAATTTGATATTTGATTTGGTGTATTTGAATAATATATATAACTAATTATAATTGCTACTAAAATACCTATACCTAAATGATTCATTCTTTCTTTTTTAATATTTTCATATTTTGTTAATAGTTCTTGTGTTAATTCATTTGTATAAGCTTTTATTTCACCATGACAATAATATGTAAATAAATATGATAATAGAAGTCCAATATTTATAGAAAGAAGAAGAGCTTTTTTCATTTTATTTTAAGTAAATAAAAAAAATAATTTTATTATAAAGAAATCTTATCATCATTTCTATCAATTTCTATTTCATAAAAATTATTATCATTCACATTATTTAATAATATATTTTTATATTTATCTAAATTTAATCCGGTAATCTTATTAACACATGAATTAGACCATGAACCAATTCCAGTATTACAAGAAGTGCACCATACTGAATTTTTTATATTAAGACTGCATTTATCTGCATAACTTTTATCACATAATCTATTTTTTGATACAACATTTAAATAATTAGTCCAATTTGTTTTAGAAAATTTTATAAATTCTTTTCCTGCTTTCATATTTATATATTAAAATAATATATTTTTAATATAAATAAAAATGTGTCCATTTAGATATGTACTAGTAGCGATTACAATTATAAGTTTATATATATCATGTTGTAAAAAAGAAAAAAAAAATAAGATTGTATAATAAAAAATGTCTTTTATATATGAATACGTAGCATCTTATTGGAATACAACTCCTTCACTTACTGATGACAAAAAATATCTTGTTACAATCGATGATTTAAAATCTGTAAATTTACAACCTGTTAATAATATTGTTCCATCACCATCAAGAAACATGCCTCCAATGTATGATAAAGTAGATTTAAGTAATCTTAATAAAGCACAGTTATATGAAATATTAAATGTTAAATTAAAACCAGTGGATATTATTCATAAGACAACAATTTACGAACCTAGACATCCTGTTTTAAAAGAACTAATTAATAAAATAAATAAATTGACTTAAAGACAAGTTTATTTATATAAAAAAACAATGTCAACTAAAATGAAGAAGAATGTAAAATCTGTCAGCGCTCCAGTAGAACAACCTATTGCTCAAGAAGCACCAGTAGAACAAACTGAAACAGAAACTGAAGAAGTTGTAGTAGATGAAGAAACAAAGGAAAAGAAAGTGATTAATAAGGAAAGTGTAATTAAGTCTTTTGATGATTTAATTAGTAGTATTGAAGCAGAAATTGAAAGTTTGAGAGAAGGCGATAATAAGACAAAGGGAGTTAAATTTCTAAGAACTATTACAAAGAGATTGAAGATCTTGAAGAATCATTCATCAAAGATTATTAAGCATAAGAAGAATAATGTAAAGAAGAATACAAATAATAATTCAGGATTTCTAAAGCCAGTAAAAATTTCTAAAGAAATGGCTAAGTTTACTGGGTGGAATATCGATGAACCAAAGTCAAGAGTAGATGTAACAAAATTCCTATGTCAATATATTCGTGAGAATGAACTTCAAAATCCCAAGGATAGAAGACAAATCATTGCAGATACTAAATTATCTAAACTTCTTAAGTATGATGCAAAGAAGGAAACTGAGCCTTTGACATATTACAAGGTTCAAACTTGTTTAAAACCACATTTCTTAAAAAATGAAGTAGTAGCTTAATTTTTATAATATTTTTTAATATATTATAAAAATTATAATATTGGAATTTTAGTTCCATCTTTTAAATATGTGTATATGTAATTTAGTACAACTAGATCGCATAAATCATAAAAATTTGTTTCATCTATTTTTGTTTCGTCTGAAATAATTTTTTCAATATCTTCGTTGATATTATTTAATGTTATTTTTATATCGAATATATTTAGTTTATTATTTTTAATTATATTTTCTATTTGAGATTTATTACTTTCTATTGTAAACCCATATTCTGTATTAATAATAACCATTTCACAATCATCGCTAATTTGTTTAGTAAAAATCACTTCATCTTTAGATTCTTCTAAGTCTTGAACAACTTCTTTAGATTCTTCTTGTCCAGTTTCTTTACTTTCTTCTAATTCTTGAACAACTTCTTTAGATTCTTCTAATTCTTGAACAAAGTCTGACATTTTTTATATAAAATATCTTTATAAATAAGTTTTAGATATTTAAAATAAGATGTTTATAAATAAAATGGATGATATATTTGATTTAAGTATTGACGAAAATATTAGAATTAAATCATTAGAAGAGTATTATTTCGAAAACAAAGACAATACTATTGAAATAATAAGTCAATTAGGTGGTATGTATCAATTCAGTGGTACAAAATTATTAGAAAAATATTTATATACTATTGCATGTGATTCTAGTATATCAAATTTTTTAAAAGTAGAATCTGTAAAAAGTTTATTATCATTTATTGAATTTGAAGAAGATATTTATGATAATGATGAAGAAACTTTGAAGCAAATCAAAATTGAAAGTAATAATGAAATAAAAAATAGAAATACATTAAGACAAAATAAAGCATATGAAGCATTAGATATAGTTTATAATAACTTAAGTAGTGATACAGAATTATCAACACCATATAAAGTAGATATTATATCTATGTTAATGAAGAATGAAAGTTATAATGACAAATCTTTAATTTATATTTCTAAAATAATAGAAGATCTAAATATAAACTGTGATTATCGTTATAAGATTATATTATCATTAGAAAAGCATAAACATCACTTAGAGAAGTTATTAATTATATTCAGTAAGAATGAAAACAATGATATACTATATAGAATATTATCTTGTCAATATTTATTACAACACTTTAAATACTATGAAATTGAAAATATACTTCTTGGTTTTGCTGAAGATGAAAATGTAGAATATAACTTAAGAGCTGATTCATCAGATATTTTATTAAATTTAGGTTCTGAAACAATGAAGATAAAAGGTAGAGAAATTATCACGAAATTGGGGAATATATCAGGTAAGTCAAAAACTATTTTTGATAATGCACAAAATGTACATGTAAAAGAAATTGAGAAATCTATAATGAACATTTTAGAGTATTTATCGACTATACCTATATTAAAAATTAATGACGAATTCATTGATTATGAATATGTAAAGAATGAAATTATAAAAATAAAAAACACTGAAAGTATTATTATATCTTTGAATCGTATATATATTGATAGAACTTTATATTTTAATAATAATCTATCTAATATATTAGTAAAACTATGGAGTTATATAATTAAAAATGAAAATGTAGAAGAAATGACAAAAAGATTAATCGAAGAACTTGAAGATATGTCTGGTACATGTTCAAGTGGGTTTTTATCACGATTAATGAACACACTTTCTGGTTTTGGAGAAATGAATATCCTAATATCATACGAAGACCAAATCATATCTAATTTTTGTGGAAGGTTAAATGCATATGCTCAAAAAATTACAAAAACTGATTCTTGTTTTTATAATGAAAAATATAATGATATACTTATTTTGTATAAGATTAAAGATGATTGTGATAAAAAAGACATAATTGAAGAGTTTTTGGAAAATGTAATTAACGAGATGACTATCACATCGTCTGATTATACAAAAAGACAAAGTTTTTTATTATTCTTTAGAACATACTTGTCTCAAATAAGAGAAGAATTATATAAAGAGTTTGTTCCTGAATTTATTAATAATTCTGACTTTGACTTATATTTTAGGAAAGCTTTAAGTGTATATGATGGAGAATTATAAGATTGATTGTGTGTTAGAAGTATTTTTAAATGTATTATTTAATTCTATAATTTTGGGTTTAACGATATAAGACTTAAAAAATTTTGGTAAAGCGATGTCCAATGGATACATAATTGGAAATAATCTATCTATTTTTTCTTTTGTGATATTTTTATTATTTATAATATAACCATGTGCACCGTAAACATTAGATACAGATTCATAATCATGATTTTCATGATAATTATAACCTAGAAATAAAATTTCAAAGTCTTTAGGTGCATTTTTTATAGCATTTTGTATTTTAGAAAAAGTGTTTTTACTAATTTCAACATCATCTTCTAATACTAAAATATTGTTTTTTGAACTTTCAAGTGATTTATATAATAAATGAACATGGCTCATATAACATCCTATTTCACCTTTCTTAAGATTTTTATTTTCAATTTGTAAAGAATCAAGATTTAATTTTCTACCATCTACTGCATATATATAATCAACATTAATTTTTGATAAAATATTATTACGTCTTTCTACATCTTTATCTAATGAAACTAAATATACATCAATATTTTTACGTTTAGTAAAGAAATATAAAACTATTATTAAGATTATTATAAAATAAAATAATATCATATTTTATTTTAAGAAAATAATTAAATTTAATTATTTATATTGTAAGATCCATATGAATGTCTTACATATGGAGATTTTATGTAACAATTAACATATGGTCTGCAATGTAAAATAATATCACTTCTTTCATGAATACCGTCGGCATGATAAATACCACATCTTTGATCTATATCCAAAGGTAATAAATCAGTGTTTAGTTTAGGTTTCTTATTGAAACAATCTTTTCTAAGATAAGTTAATTCAAAAACATTTGGTATAGGTGTTCCATCAATAATTGGAACACCACCATAATTATTTCCATGAACATGGATTAGGTAATGAGTTTTTGATAATATAGAAGGGATTTTTGATTCACAATCATGAATTTCAATAACCAATTGTTTTATTTTAAGTAAATCATCTTCACTTAAAACTTTAAATAAAATTTCTTCACTACCCTCTATATCCATTTTCATAAAAATATTATTATATGTAGAAAAATATTCTTTCAAATTAGTTGTTGTATCTGTATTTATATCAGATATATTTTTTTGTATATGAACACCATTTTCAAAATCTATTTTATTAATTGTATTATCAAACATGTTGCAGAAAATTTTATATTTTTTTACAAAATCTTTCTCGAATGAATAATCATCACCAATACCAGCAGACAAAAATATATCATAATTTGGAACATCAGCAATAATATATCCACCATCATTATCTCTTCCTAACCTAATTTTCTCAAAAGGACTTTTATAAACTGTTAAAGGATTAACAGAATAAAAATCTTTCATACTTGAAAATACTTCTAAAAGACGATTTATATCCTTGCAACCGTGATAAATAAATGTAGAATATCTTGTTTGTGGAGAAGTATTAAATAGTTCAAAATAACAATCATGAGTTTCTAAATAATGATTATTACTTACTTTATATTTCCACAATGCAACATTATATACATATTCATCCCATATAGTAATTGAATTACTTTCAATGCACATTAAAGACCAATCATACATAAATTTTAGATTATTTTTACTAAATAAAATTAAATCATTGTGTACAAAATGACAAGATTTATTTATATTATATAATTTCAAAAGATTGTTCATACTAATATCCTTTTCTCCAATATCATTAGGATGTATTGACGATATTGGTACATCACCAGATACTAAATCAATTTTATCAAAAATATCATCGCAATGAGGTGTTATAATACAATCAATATCTAAATAACATGCATAATCTGAATATCCATTAATAATAAAATCAGTTAATATATGTGCTTTATAATTATACATATTTGTACAATTTTTATTTTCTTTGAAATCAATTACTTTGAATCTTGAATTATCAATATGTTTTATTTTTTGTAAATTTTCTTTTTTAAAATCAATAGCATAGACATATAAATCATGTTCAGAATATAATTTAATAGATTCTATTAACACATTTAATAATTCTACATAATAATCATCTTTCGTAAAACATACATAAGAAAATTTTGTCATTTTTATTATTACCCTGACATTTCTATATATTGAATTTTAAACTTTTTACAGTTTAAAATTACAAAATTAATTTAATTTTTAGTAGTCATTTAACCATTCTTCGTAATCACCGCGTAATATATGATATGCAACTTGTATTTTCCAACTTATATTAATATACGGTTGATAACCACCTTCTATGTTATAATCTATATAATTTATAGTTCTTTGAATATCTGAAATTTCCCAATGATGTTTACATTTAGATTCTATATTGTAATCTATAATTTTTTTTATTATACTTATAGGTAAATCAAATCTACCTACTATTTTAAGTTTTGCTTCCATAGTGCAATTATTTCTATGATATATTTCTATATCTTCAATTATTTTTTGATATTTTTGTCTTTTTTTAAATTGATCAGATAACCATTTTGCTTGATCCTTAGAAACTTTTTCACACTCATCACATAAAATTTTATACTCTTTTTCTAAATAATGTTGAACTTGATTTTCGTCTATTTGTTTATATTTACCATAACGTATCTGTTCATCGTTAAATTTAAATACTTTAAAGTTATAGTCACGAGTTAATACAGTATCTAATGTAATACTACCATATTTTAACGAAACATGACTAATTTTATATACTTTATTTTTATTTAATAAATACATACCTATTTCTGGTTTTATTTGCCATTGTTGTCCACTAACATATGGTTTTATATAATATGGATGTTCTAAAGAAGCTAATAACTCTGAATATTTTAATCTCGCATAAAAAGTTCTAATCTCAAAATTTTCATTTTCTATTAAATTCGATAAGTCTTCTCCTGCTTTATTTATATCTCCATCATTTCGTCTTAAAGAAGCGTATATGTGTTCTTTACTTATTCTCCAATTTTGAGGTAAACATCTAACTTGTTCGTTAAATAGACCTTTATCAACGAAATACGAATACAACATGTCAACTTCCTTAGAAGTAAATTTTTCACTACTGGTGTCGTTGTTGTAGTAGGTATTATCGTCACAGTCACTGTTACTGTTACTGTTACTGTCACTGTCACCGTCACTGTCGTAAATGTTCTTTAAAACATTAAACATATTTATGGTGATAATTTCGAAATAGATGAAAATAAAAATCATTTTTTAAAATCGAGTATAATATAACTTTTAATTATTATAATGAATAATTTAGATATATTTATATCCGGAAATATCCTAAATTTTCTTGATAATAACGAATACACATCATTATCTGAAGTTTGTAAAAAGTTTAATCATACTATTCATTTCCTAACATTAGAAATAAAATTTCCTACTAAGAAACTTATATATTCTTCAGTTTCATATATTGAATATGTATATGACCATCATTATACAAAATTTTCTTACATTCATGCAATAACATGTAACGCTAAAGTTGATGTATTAGATTGGATATATAATAATACAGAACTTGAATTAAATAATAAGATATTCAACATTGCTTTAACAAAAGGTAATATAAATACATTAAATTGGTTACGTGAGAAGAAATGTTTATATAATATAAGTTTAATTTGCAATTCGATAAATTATAAAAAAAATATTATATATTGGATGCATAATAATTTATTTTGGAAAGAGCAAGATTTAAGATATGTGATAAAAAATAATGATTATGATACATTGAAATGGGTATTAAAAAGTGTTCCTTCTATAGGATATAATTTAATTGATACAATATCTGAAATAGGTAATTTAAATATGTTAAAATGGGCATACAATTTAAATTATAAACTAAGTACAGTTTCATGTTCTAATGCTTCAAGAAACGGACATTTCAAAATATTAAAATGGTTAAAAAAGCAACACTGTCCTTGGGATGAATGGACTCTTACAGATGCTATAATAGGTGAACACTATCATATTATTAAATGGTGTCTAGAAAATGGATGTAAGATTAATGAATGGTCTTTTATTGAAGCACGAAACAAACCAGATATATATAAATTGCTTTTAAAGTTTAATTGAAACTTTGAAATTTTTCTTTAACAATTCAACAATATTTCTATCTCTTGTTAAAACACTTGTCCATGGATTGTATTCAATTACGTCAACCCATATATAATCATCTGGTTTATTTACCAAATTCCAATTATATCCGGGTGTTTCAGTATCATGAGTTACTATAATATCTGTTTTCCCAAATGCTTCATTTATACATTCCCATCTATTACCTCCGTGCCCATCAACAAAAACAATATTAAAATTAGTATTTAAATTATTAAAAAATTTTATTGCATCTTTTTCACCTAAAAGACAATAAAATTTCACATTTTGACAGTTTAAATTCGTGATTGTATTAAACCAATTCTCATCTTGCATTTCTACAGAATATACTTTTTTACAATGTTCATTAAATAACTGTGTACTGTAATATCCCATACCATATTCAAATATTGATTCAGGATTTACATTTTCACATATTAATTTTAATATAGGCAAGTGTGTAGAATAATCATTTAACATTTTTATTTAAAATATTTTTATTTTAAATAGTATTATATTCTATATTTTCTTAACTCATTTTTTATAAATGTTTCTATATTTTCTAATTTTACATTATGATACACTTCTATTAGGAATATACCTCTTTCTTTACATATTCTTCTTTTCATATCATCCCTGTATTTTTGATTTAAAAATGCTTCGTAATTCTTATGAAAATACGGTGTAAATTTTGAATGTTGAATACCATGGTATTCAACTGCTATACCTAATTCTTCATTATAACAATCCAATTCTAAATTAAAATTCCCACCAGTTACAGGATTATTAAGAAAATCAGGTCTACTTTTATTAAAAGGTTTCCTAAAAATATTTTCTAATACTCTTCTACATTCTATTTCACCTTTACTATCTCCTCTTATTTTTTTACTTTCTTGTTTAATTGGTAGGTAGTAACTATTCGACCACGTACCTTTAATACCGAAAATTGTTGCGTACAGAAAATATAACAGAATAAATAATATACATGCGAAAACAACAATTTCAAAACTATATTCTTCGAATATTTCTTTAATTTGTGTAAACATTTATTATATAAAAAATAAATTTTAATAATAAAATGTTTTATCTAATTCCTATTTTATATTATTCACTTAGTTCTATATTCAAGTTAAATAATATTTTTCCAATTACTCCTTATAGTGGAGATGGTAATGAATATATGTCTTATATGTTAGTATCACTTGGTTGTGTATCTTATATAACATACACTAGTTTTGTAGCTATAATTAATAATGAACCAGATAAAATTGAGGATAATCGAGTGTATGGATATAATCAATACATTGAAGATAATATATTATTACCAATGATTCATTTTCAGTTCTGGAATCTAAGTATATGTTTAGTAAAAGATGAATTTATGACTATTGAAATGATTTCTCATCATTTTGCAGCGCTTTTAATAAGTGTATTGTGTATATATCCATATTCTTATTTACAATATTATGTTCCATATTTTTATATAGTTGAAACATCAAGTATATTTTTAACTGTTATGGATATTTTTAAAAATTACCCTGTATTACTTGATCAATTTTATTATATAGATACAATAGTGAAATTATGTTTTGTAATTACATTTTTTGTTTTCAGAATACTATTTTGGACATATTATAATATAAAAATGATAAGTGATGTTATGACTATTGAAGAATATAAATCAATTTCTGTTATATTATTAACAGTACCTGCGAATTTAATTATGACCTTTTTACAATATTACTGGCAGATAAAAATATTTAAAAGAATAAAAAAGAAATTGAATTAATTATTCATTATATTATTAATTTATTAATATAATGAACGATCAAGAATTTTATTCTATTGTTAATAAATATATTAATTTTTTTCTACTATCTTTTGGAGATGAAGATATTATAAAAAGATGGAAGAATAAAAAAACCCAAGATGACTTTAATTCATTCATACTTAAATTATTAAATAAAATACATCAATTTAAAGACATACAAAATATTTATAAACATAACATGGATAAACAAACTAAGAGAAGAACTAAAGCAAAAAAGGTAGAAGGTGAACCTAAGAAGAATCATTCAGCATATTTACATTTTTGTGAACATGAAAGAAAAGTTATTAACGAAGAAAATAAGAATTCAGAAAAAGTTATTTCAAATACACATATTGTATCAGAAATGGCTGCAAGATGGAAGGCAATGAAGGAAAATGATCCAGTTAAATATCAAAGATATGTTGATCTAGCAGAAGAAGATAAGAACAGATATTTGAAAGAGAAATCATTGTGGAAAGAACAAAATTCTTCTGAATCTGCACCAACAGTTCCCGAACCAGAGGTTGTATTTGAACAACCAGTTCCTGATTCTAAGAAAGTTCCAAAAAAGAGAGCAAGTAAAAAGAAGGAAGAGGTAGTTGTAGAAGAAGAAGTTCTTGTAGAAGATGATGCACCTGTTGTAGAAGCACCAGTTCCTGACACAAAGAAGAAAGGCGGTAATAAGTATATCAATTTCTGTAATAAAATGAGAGAAGTTGTTAAGACTGAAAAGCCTGGGATTTCATTTAAGGATGTATCTGTTGAATTAGGTAGAAGATGGAAGAGTCTAAGTCCAGAAGAACAACTTAAATTCGCACAATAATTATTATTTGAATATTATTATAAATATAATAATATTTTGAACAAAAAAATGATTTTTAAAATTATCTTTCTGATAAAATTCAGATCATGAACCTATCCAAATTTGGTTGCGATAATTATATTATTTGGAAAATACGTTATGAATATCTTGAAGATCCAAAACTAAATTATGATAATTTAGTTAGATATTTAAAAAATATGTTTAAAAGCTCTTGTTCGTCTAAATGTCAGTTTAGACATATGTTTGTTTATCATGGTAAATTGTATTACAAAACTCCAATAGTTAGACAAACTGATGAAAAATGTGTATATTGTAATAATTTTATTAGTTGCTACTCTCATTTGTATTGTGTTCATTGTTCTCCTGAAAATTCAATCGAGTATTTATATCATCATTCTAGATGTCATCCAGATATTCAGCGTAGATATGATATATTGTTTCCACAGATTCATGCTACAATATATAATTTAAATTTTTGAATTTAATTATAAAAGAAAATACAAAATGTAATTATAAAAAATGTATATTTTTTATAATAAGACGAGCTTGGTTCACAAAAATTACGAATGACATTCAGAATGATAGTACAAGTACTCAATTGAATTCTCAGGTGCGCAGTGAACGCAATATGAATGAGAATAATCACTTATATAATGATTACAATTCACACATAATATATTTGTTCTTTTCAATAATCGAACTGAGAAGAATATCACACCTTGGTAAAAAGACATATGTCTAATACGACAAGAATCCGAACACATTCCAGATGTAACACTCGATGTAAATACTTTTTCTAAATATCTAACTAAATTATCATAATTCAGTTTTGGATCTTCAAGATATTCATAACGTATTTTCCCAATAATATAGTTATCACAACCAAACTTAGATAGATTCATGTTTAAACTTTTTCATAGAATTAAAACTAAAAATCAATTTTAATATATTATAAAAAATATATTACATTTTTTATAATAACAAGTATATATATGTACATTTATATAAAATTATTAATTAGTATTTTGTCTTTGTCTTTTCAAGTAGTTCTTTCATGAGTTTTTGATGTAGTTCTTCTCTCTGCATTATTTCTTCATGAACTTTTGCATCCATCATTTCAAAATAAATCATATCATTATAAGTATTATTTAAGTGAGGATAATAAACTTCTCTTTGATAATCATAATATGAAGAAACTCCTGCACAATCTTCATTGTCACATGAAGAATACATACTACCAAGACCATAACCACAAGAACCACACCAATATCTAAAACATTCCATGCATTTTTCATAAGATGGAGAACATTCAGTCAATGAATAATGCGAATATCTAGAAGGTTGTAAAAACATTGTAATAACTTATTTTTTTATTAAAAGTTGAAAAAATAAATCATTTTTTGAATAATACATCTGATTTATTCATTTTAACTTTATTTGGATTGGGTGATGATAATATTTTCAAAGTTCTTATAATTTTAGAATGCAAATCATAATTTTCGAATATACCTTTACATAATTTATTAAAATCTTTGGTTTTTTTTAAAATTATGTTTGTATTGTCTGGTTGTTTATCTATCATATTATTTTTTCTTAAAAAAATTAATAATTCTGTTAAATATATTAAGCGTGCACAATGATTGTAGAATTTATGTTTATCTTCATCTATTTCAATGTCTTCTTTATGTCTATTAATTAAAGCGTCAATTTGACTATAAAATAGTTTAAGTGGGTCTTGAACAATTAATGAATCAAAAATAACAAATGGTTCTAGTCTACCAAAACTTTCAAGATGTTCAATAGGTAGTATAAACTCAATAAAATGATCAGATATTCCATTTACTTGCGTTGATACTTGAATTTTAATCATATTTTTTTCACTTAATAAAACTCTCGTTACTAATAATGGTCCTACATCCATTAATAGATCTGCTCTTGAAATTTCATAATCACTTCTTTCATCAGGTAAAGAAAACTCAGATTTTTCAAAATATTTTCTATTTTTCTTGAGCAATTTTACTATCTCATTAAATAACCAATTAGTAAAATGATCATTAAATTCGGTATAAGAATCACCAATATTCATGACTAATGCAAAATCTGTTTCTGATTCTATTTCTGGTATAAATAGTGGAAGATTAATACGAATATCTATATCTGCCGTTGCATCAACAATCTCATATATATCACCTATTTCAGGAAACATTTTACCATATAATTCACAAGCTGTTCCACCTATAATACTATAAGGATAACGGTATTCAGAAAATTCAGCTTGTCCTCTTATATTTTTTATTTCAACACTTTCATTTTCGTTTTCGTCAAAAAGTGTAAATTGACATAATGTACTACCTTCAAATCTATACTTTTTCCACGGTATTTTAGATACAACTTTTGATAATATCATATTAGCAAGTGGATACATTTCTCTTAACCATATATCACGATTTATATTTTCAGTATATTTGTATTTTACGGAACCATCATTCTTATATTTTTTCATTTATTATATAAAATTATAAAAATAATACATTTTTTTAATGTGTCGTAATAGAAGCTAATTCTTTTTTAAAGCAGCTATTATCATCTTCAATATTTAATATACTTTGTTGTTGACATAACATTATATTAAATTTATCAATATCAATTTTACCTTCGTCATCTTTACACCAATCATTTGCAACAATTACTGTTTTTTGTTTTATACCCGCATCTATGATATAATTTGTAAGTTTCTTTGCTTCTACATCTTTTTTAATTTCACCTGTGCTACTATCTTTGTATTTAAAAATTTGTCTACTAGGATCAGTGCAGATATATATTAATTTTCCATTATCATCTGTCAATAATTTATCAGTAACAAATCTTGCAATACCTTTTTGACCATTGACAGCATAATTAATATTAAAATTATCTTCTATTATATCTTTAATTTTATTAATGTCATTAAAATCAATCGATGTTGTTATATTTAAATTTGTAGTTGTAGTTGGTTTATCGATCGCTCTTAAACTTAATCTTTCTATCGTTTGATGAAGTTCTTTAATCTCATCTTCTTGTTTTTTTATTTGCTTTTCATAATAATATTTTATTTGAATCTTTAACTTTTCTTTTTCTTGATATTCTAAATCTCTATCTTTAATTAACACTTTAATTTCTTCATTCTTTTTTTCTATACACTCATTTTCATGAACTTGTAAATTAGATACTGTTTTATTACAATAAGAACATTCATTTATTTTGCATTTTTTCACGTGATTTTCCAAGTTTCTTTTAGATGTCAATACTTTATTACATAATTCACATCTAAATTCTTTTTTTTCATTCTCTTTAGATTTAATTTTACCTTGGATTACAAGACAGTACTTTGTATAAGTTTGATGTACTTTTAAAGCTGAAGCATTTTTAAATTTATTTTGACAAAAATTACAAAATGTATCGTTCATTTATATTTAAAAATTTAATTTTAAATTAAAATTTGTTATTTTTGATAAATTTTGTTTTAAAACTCAACACATTCAACAATTTTTACAAAGATTGAGATTTTAGAGATTGAGATTTTTAAGAGATTGAGATTTTTAAGAGATTGAGATTTTTTAAAGATCGAGAATTCTTAAAGATTGAGATTTTTAAGAGATTGAGATTTTAGAGATCGAAAATTCTTAAAGATTGAGATTTTAGAGATTGAGAATTTTAGAGATTGAGATTTTTAAGAGATCGAGATTTTTTAGAAAAGATCGAGAATTTATATAATATATTTTTTTATAAAGTTGTCAACGGTTAAAAATTTCATTTTTTTAAATAACCATCTTTTATGTTTAAAAAAAAATTTCGAAAATTATTTTTTAAGATTTTTCAAAAATCATTTTTTAACCTGAAAATATGGTTCTAAAAAAACATAAATTTTTTGTGGTTGATTTTTAAGGTGAAAAATTGCGTTTTTTTCGATTTTTTTGTTATTTTTGATAAAATTTGTTGCAAAAAATAACAAATTTAACAAATTTTTCAAAAAAAAATA
>Ga0214923_10005396_pt1 | contig 14884 bp, 20 predicted proteins | sample LL1510_MetaG_FD_177993 | JGI IMG/M metagenome (GOLD analysis project Ga0214923, IMG submission 177993) | Freshwater microbial communities from Lake Lanier, Atlanta, Georgia, United States - LL-1510 | ecosystem: Environmental > Aquatic > Freshwater > Lake | place: USA: Georgia | collected... | reverse complement strand
TGGTGGAATTCATGTTGAAAAAGCGCGGACTAGTATTTTTAACATGAATTCCACCACATTCGCCGTGATCGTGATGATGGTGATCGTCAATTTCATAATCGATATCAATCACCACAACTCTTTTTAAAACGCCAACTTGCACTGCCGCCAAACCAATTCCGTGTTCGGCATACATTGTGTTTAGCATGTCATTCATAAATTGACGAAGAGCATCGTCAACTTTTTCAACCGGCTTTGAAATCTGCTTTAATAAAGGATTTGGAGCAATTACGAGTGGGAGAATTTTCATAAATTAAATTTTTTCACAAACTATTTTAAGAGCTTCGGGATAAATCCGATGTTCTTCTTTTAAGATTTTTGCTGCAAGAATTTCTTTGGTGTCAGATGCAGAAACTTGCACTTCGGCCTGTAAAATTATCGGACCAGAATCCATTTCTTCGCGAACGAAATGTACAGTACAACCAGATTTTTTAGCACCAGCTTTAATCGCGTCACCAACAGCATCGGCACCTTTAAATTCAGGCAAAAGTGAAGGATGAATATTGATTAACTTATCGAACCAACGTTCAACAAACCAGCCCGAAAGCAGACGCATAAAGCCTGCAAGACAGACAATTTGTGCCCCAGATTTTTCAATTTCTTCGCTAACTTTTTGATCAAATTCTTCCCGAGAAGAAAATTCGCGGTGATTGACAAAAGCCGTTTTGATATTTTTCGACTCAGCAAATTTTAAACCTTCAGCATCAATTTTATTAGCTAAAACCAAAACCACTTGCGCCGGAAAATCGGCGTTTTCACAAGCCTTCACAATCTCTTGCATATTGCTTCCACGCCCAGAAATCAAAACCGCAACTTTTACTTTTTTTGTCATTTAATGATTTAAAAATCAGTTAATATCTTCTCTTTAAAATTCTAATTTTACTTAGGCTAATTCACCACTTATTTCAAAATAAAATTTTCTTAAAAAATGATCAAAATTTATCACAATCCCAGATGCACAAAATCACGACAAGCTTTAGAACTACTACAAAAAAAAGGCATCACACCGCAAGTTATTCTATATCTTGAGCAAGCTCCAACCAAAACAGAAATCAAAGATATTTTAAGCAAATTAAAACTTTCCGCCCGCGATATTATACGCAAAAATGAGGATGAATTTAAGGAGCAAAATTTAGCCGATAAAACTCTTAGCGAAGAAGATTTGATCGCGGCGATTGCCAAAACACCAAAACTTTTAGAAAGACCAATTGTCATCAACGGCAACAAAGCCTGTATTGGACGTCCGACCGAAAATATTTTGGAGATTTTATAATTGAGTCAAGATCTGGCAAATCACATCATTGATTTACTTTTGCATTGGGGAAAAGTCACGTCGCGCCTCATATTTCGCGGCTACGGAATTTATCATCACGGATTAATGTTCGGCCTAATCGCCGATGGAATATTTTACCTAAAAGTCGACGATTCCAACCTCACAGACTACGAAGCCGCCAACTGCGAACCTTTCACCTACGAAACCAAAACCAAACGCGTCGCATTATCCTACTGGCAAGCCCCCGCAGAAATTATGGAAGATCAGGAAGCGATTTGCAAATAGGACGAAATATGAGGTTGAATGAATTAGCTAACATTGCCTAGACTGCGGCTAGTCATAGACCCCATCAAACTACAAACTTTGCGATTTATAAAAATCCTCAATCATTTTCACTCGTTTGGTAGCAATTTCTTTATTCCAAGCTTCATCTTCAGAAATTTCATCAAGCCTTGCAGCTCCAAGTTTGGCTTGTCTTGCGAAGATTTCTTCCAAACTAACTTTTTTGCCATTTTTGGCAATATCGAGCAAAATTAAAAACAGTCCAGTACGACCTTTTCCACCGGCGCAATGCACATAAACTTTTTGATCTTGTGGTAAATTTTTGATAAAATTCTGCATTTTTAGAAGTTCCATATCATCAGGAATATCAAAGTCGCGCACCAAAAATCTTTGGTAAGAAAAGCCATTTTTTTTGGCCAAATTTTCTTCACTTATCGTTTCATTTACTGTCACGATTTCAGGCGCAACCTCTTTGTACCAACCGTTTTCACGATCACGTTTGATAATTTTATTCACCAAAATTTGATGATTTTTTTGCAAAGAATTCAGTCGGTTTTTTTCTTCACTTAAAATTTTGGAAAGTTTTTTATCTTTATTTTCCTGCTCAAAAACACTATGCCAAATCACCGCTTCTCCATTTACAAATCCATGATTTTCACGGCGCAAATCTACAATCGTAATTTTTTCTTGAGGATATTTTTTACGCACTTCCTGCAATTGCTTTTCCGAAAATTGTGCACTGGCAATTGCGTTTAAATCAAAGGTAGCGAGATCACGAAAATTGCGTGGCAATTCATCTTTTTTATTTTCGGTAATGTCATAAGTCAGAAGATTAACCTCCTGTGCTAAAGCCTGTGAAGCATTGATTATCAAGGAAGCTGCCATTATAAGATTTTTTATTTTCATGATTTTTTACTTGAGTACAAAAAAAACCGTCGGTTGAACAAAGTCAAACCGACGGTTAAGGATAAGATTTAAGAGATTTTATTTCTTTCCCTTAGCATTAGCTCTAGCACCGATTCTTAAACGTAGCGCATTTAACTTAATGAATCCCGCTGCATCTTTTTGATCGTAAACTGAATCTTCTTCGAAAGTTACGTGAGCTTCAGAATACAAACTTTTTACAGATTTGCGTGAAACCACAGTAGCACTTCCTTTGTAGAGTTTCATCGTCACACTTCCTTCAACATTTTCTTGCGATTTGTCGATCAAGGCCTGCAACATTTCACGCTCAGGAGAGAACCAAAATCCGTTATAAATTAAGCTCGCATATTTTGGCATTATTTCATCTTTCAAATGCGCAGCTTCACGGTCCAAAGTGATTGATTCCATAGCGCGGTGAGCAGTGAGCAAAATCGTTCCACCTGGAGTTTCGTATACACCACGAGATTTCATTCCCACAAAACGATTTTCAACAAGATCTAAACGTCCGATTCCATTGGCTCCACCGAGTTCATTTAATTTTGTTAGGATTTCATGCGCCTTCATTTTTTTGCCGTTAATGGCGATCGGATCACCTTTTTTGAATTCAATTTCAATGATTGTAGCTTTGTCTGGTGCAGCTTCGGGACTGACTGTTCTTTGATAAACATATTCTGGAGCTGGCTGGCTTGGATCTTCCAAAACCTTTCCTTCAGATGAGGTGTGAAGCAAGTTGGCATCAACAGAATAAGGCGCTTCACCGCGTTTATCTTTAGCAACTGGGATCTGATTTTTTTCTGCGTAATCAATTAATTTAGTACGAGAATTTAAATCCCATTCTCTCCAAGGCGCGATGATTTTGATATCAGGTTTGTTGGCGTAATAAGAAAGTTCGAAGCGAACTTGGTCATTTCCTTTACCAGTTGCACCATGAGCAACAGCATCTGCCCCAACCATTTTAGCAATTTCGATTTGACGTTTTGCAATCAATGGACGCGCGATTGAAGTTCCCAAAAGGTAAACTCCTTCATATAGAGTATTAGCGCGGAACATTGGAAATACGTAATCGCGGACGAATTCTTCGCGCAGATCTTCAATGAAAATTTCTTTCACTCCAAGCTTTTTAGCTTTAGCACGAGCTGGCTCCAACTCTTCGCCCTGACCCAAATCAGCAGTAAAAGTGACAACTTCGCAATCATAAGTTTCTTTCAACCATTTCAAAATGACCGAAGTGTCCAAACCGCCGGAATAAGCGAGCACAACTTTTTTAATGCCTTTTTTTGGCGCAGCGGTTTTTGTATTTTTATTTTTCATTGATAAGTTTTTGGTTGATTAATAAATTAATTTGCGATTTTTAACTAATGTCTTGAGGCCGCATCTGTGGCCGCTTCCCGCGATAATTCTCAAATAGAAAAAATAAAATGCAAATAAAAGAAATTCAGAATCGTGAAGAAATTATCGAGACCTTTAAGGTATTGGTCCAAATCTATAGCGACTTGCAGGAAGAAAGTTACGTCGAAGATATTTTAAATATGATGCAGCGCGGCTATAAAATGGCCGGCGTTTTTGACAGTGACGAATCTGGCCCAATTAATTGCATCGGCGTGGTTGGAATTCGTATCATCCGCAAATTACACTACGGCAAAGCTGTTGAAATCGAAGATTTTATGATCGACCGCGAAAAACGCGGCATCGGTGTCGGCAAAATGTTAATGCGTTGGGTTGAATGGCAAGCAGCGAATTTCGTATGTCACAACATTATCGGAATCCTTGAAACTAAACGCCTCGAATCGCAAAAAATTTTCTCACGTGAAAAATTCACTTTAGACGGATTCTTTTTCAAAAAATCTTGCTAAAACTTTAATGAAGAAAAAACGCTCAAAATTAGCTAGCTGCTTTCGAAGATATTTTATTCTTCCAGTTAAAATTCTACGGATCGCGATCTTTGATACTGTGAAGCAAGACGGCGTTGAGCACGCCGGATATTTAGCTTTCTTAAGTATCCTTTCGCTTTTTCCTTTTCTGATTTTTTTAATTTCGATCGTCGGATTTTTGGGCGCTTCTGCAACAGGAATTGAAGCAATTCACTCAATTCTTAATCATGCACCAAAAGAGATGGCTCAAGCTCTGGCGCCTCGTATCAATGAAATTATTTCAGGACCTCCGCAAACTTTCCTTACTCTTGCAATTATCGGCGTAATTTGGACAGCCTCTTCATCAGTTGAAGGATGTCGCACCATTTTAAATCGTGCTTACCGAATTCATCACCCGCCGCCTTACATCTGGCGCCGTCTCATCAGTATCCTAGAATTTTTTATCATCATTTTCATTATCGTTTTAGGCGTAATTATTCTGGTTGTTGCACCAAATATTTTACAGGAAGCAGAAAAAATGTTTTCGATCAGTCTTAGTCTGCGTATCGATTACGACTTTTTTTACATTCGTTACTTAGCGATTTTCTTTTTACTAATTTGCACTACTTCTTTGCTTTATTTTGCTTTACCAAATTCCAAACAAAAATTCAGTCAAACCGTTCCCGGATCAGTATTGACAGTGCTTCTCTGGACTTGCTTAGAATATTCTTTCGCTCTTTATTTAGAAAATTTTCATCAATTTAGTTTCATTTACGGATCACTTGCAGGCGTAATAATTTCGCTGATGTTCTTTTATTTGATCAGTTTGATTTTCATTTTGGGCGCCGAATTTAACTACCATTTCCACCGCACTTACAAAATTTTCTTGAGAAAAAAATCCTAAATGAAATTTCCCTTCTGGCCAGATTTTACCGGCTATCGCAATATTGAATTAGGTCTGTCGCGAGTTTATGAATTATTGCAACGTCTTGATAATCCACATTTAAAAATCCCTCCAACAATTCATCTTGCTGGCACTAACGGCAAAGGTTCAACGCTGTCATTTTTACGCGAAATTTTTACGCAAAGTGGCTTCAAAGTTAACACTTATACTTCACCGCATTTAGTAAATTTTAACGAAAGAATTACACTTGCCGGACAGGAAATTTATGACGATTTTTTGAATGATATTTTGCGCGAATGCAAAAATGCCGCCGAAAAATCTCCGGCAATTCCCGTCACTTTTTTTGAAGGAATTACCGTAGCAGCTTTTTTGGCTTTTAGTCGCGTTAAAGCTGATATTTTACTGCTTGAAACTGGAATGGGAGGCAGACTTGATGCAACCAATGTTTTACCAAAAGTTTTATGCTCAATAATCACGCCAATCGCTTTTGATCACACCGATTTTTTGGGAAAAACTTTAAGCAAAATCGCTTTTGAAAAAGCTGGAATTATTAAAAAAAGCTGTCCGGTAATTATTGGCAGACAAAAACCTTCGGCTTTGAAAACCCTTGAGAATCAAGCTAAGATCATGGGTGCTACGACTAAAGTTTTTAGTCGTGATTGGAAAATCTTCAAAAAACAAAACGGCTTTTTATTTGACGGATTTGGAAAAAAAATTTCACTGCCTTTACCTTCACTTGCTGGCGAACATCAAATTGAAAATGCTGGCGCGGCAATTGCAGCGGCCCTAAATCAGAACAAATTTCGCATCGAAGAAAAAGCGATTAAATCAGCTCTACAAAAAACTTTTTGGCCAGCGCGATTGCAGAAAATTGAGTCAGGAAAATTCTTTAAAATATTACCAAAAAATTCCGAACTTTATTTGGATGGAAGCCACAATTTACAAGGTTCTGTAACTTTAGAAAAATTTTTACGTCAGCAAAAAAATAAGAAAATTTTTGTAATTTTTTCGATGTTGCAAGACAAAGATTGCGCTGGATTTTTAAAGAAAATTGCACCGCAAGTTGATCATTTGGTTGCAATTGCAATTCCTGAAGAGAGTAAGTCGCGCGAGGCAAAGGAAATTGCGATGATTGCGAAGAAAGTTGGAATAAAATCGGAATCTGCGGAAGATTTTTTGGAAGGTTTTAAGAAAATTCTAAATCTGAAAAAAGGTGACGAACCAGCACTGATCTTAGTCTGCGGCTCGCTTTATTTGGCGGGGAGTTTTTTAGATCAAAACAAATAAAAAAAGACCATCATTGCGAGCGACATTGTTTTTACTGGGTTGACGCGCTTCGTTCGCAATGACGATCCATTTTATCTAATAATATAATCAACAAACTGCGCGATGCAGTAAGCATCAATAACCATCGTAACAAAAACTGGATCCCATTTAGTGAAGGATTCTTGCAATAACAATTTTCTCATCAATTTCTTCGGAAGTTCTTTACGTTTTTCAGCACGAATTTTTTGTTTTTCTTCTTTAGTTAATTTTACTTTTTTTGGAGAACATTTTTTTAATGCGTAAATATGCCAAGCGAAATAACAAACCAAAACTGCTGAAATTCCTGCACCAAAGATGTAAACGTGAAGTGATCTGATCAATTTATTTAGAAAAAACGCCACTATATAACCAAGAATTCCCCACCAGTAAATTAATGCCGGAATGCTTTCTTCGCCTTTTAAAGATGCTTTAAAAGAAGTTTCAATTTTACTAAAAACGTTAGACATAATTGTTAAGATTTATTCTTATTATCGCCCTGAACCGCGTATTTTGCACCTTCCCAAGGCATCTCAAAATCAAAGTTACGAAATTCTTGCATAAGCTTAACTGGTTCGTAAACAACTTTCTTCTGTTGCTCGTCATAACGAACCTCTTTGTATCCAGTAAGTGGGAAATCTTTTCTTAAAGGATGACCTTCAAAACCATAATCTGTAAGGATACGACGTAGATCAGGATTGCCATCAAAAACAATTCCATACATATCAAAAGCTTCGCGTTCAAACCATCCAGCACCGCTAAAAGCGGAAATTGCGCTTGGAACTTTCTCGCCATCTTCAAGTGCAACTTTGATAGTGATGCGATTGTTTAGTTTTAGGCTGAGTAAATTATAGATAACTTCGAAACGTGGAGAACGCACTCCCAACATATCAGCGCCGAAAAGATCGATAAAACATTTGAAAGAAAGATTGGCATCGTCGCGTAAAAATTTGAGGAAATTTACAATTTTATCGGGTGCGACGTAAATGATGAGATTATCGAAAGCGATTGGTTCCACCACATTGGCGCCTTCGAAATTTGCTTTAATGTAATCGGCCTGAGCCTGAAGATTCTTGATCATTATCTGTTAAATTTGCCGGTTCTTTTAATTTTTCTCTGTAATAACAAAACGCCGTAAAGCAATCCTTCAGCTGTTGGAGGACATCCTGGAACATAAACGTCAACAGGAACAATACGATCACAACCTCTTACAACTGAATAGGAATAATGGTAATAACCGCCGCCATTGGCGCAGCTTCCCATTGAAATTACGTAACGTGGTTCAGCCATTTGATCGTAAACTTTACGAAGTGCTGGGGCCATTTTATTGGTAAGAGTTCCCGCAACAATCATCACGTCAGATTGGCGTGGCGATGGGCGGAAGATCATACCAAAGCGATCAAGATCGTAGCGACTTGCCGCAGTTTGCATCATTTCAACGGCACAGCAAGCAAGACCAAAAGTCATTGGCCAAAGCGAGCCCGTGCGCGCCCAATTAACTAGTTCGTCAATTTTTGCAGTGACGAATCCACGATCGCTAACATCTTCAGAAACCTGATTCAGTAATGCGTCTTGATTTAGAGGACTAAGATTTGATCCGATCATTTTAAAAGAGTTTGGTTATTTCCATTCAAGCGCGCCGCGTTTCCATTCATAAATGAAACCGACCGTTAAAAGAGTTAAGAAAAACATCATCGACCAAAATCCGAAAATACCGATTTTGCGTAGCGAAACTGCCCAAGGAAAAAGGAAGGCAATTTCTAAATCGAAGATAATAAAAAGAATGGCAACTAAATAAAATTGAACGTTGAATTCGTTACGCACTGGGCCTTCGCCTTCAAAACCGCATTCATATTGCGAAAGTTTTTCGCGGTCGGGTTTGGATTTAGCGACGATGAACGGCACTAAAATAATTGCGCAAGAAAGACCAATCGCGATGGCGAGAAATAATAAAATTGGCAAATATTGTGCAGAAAGCAGATCAATGCCGGAAACAGCAGTGACAGTCTTTGAGATGGTTTCGATACCGCTCATTATTTTTTAGTAGTTGTTGATTGTATTTTAAGATATGCCTACTTAAGTAAGTGCAAAATTTCTCAGCGGAAATTATTTACCCGCGAGCAGAAAATCAATTTAAAATTCTCACATGATCGCAGAAACTTTTACGGCCCTTATTACGCCTTTCGAAAATGGTAAAATTGACGAAAAATCTTTAGAAAAATTAGTTGAGTTTCAAATAAAAAATGGCGTTGATGGAATTGTTCCTTGCGGCACAACTGGCGAGTCTCCAACCCTGTCTCACGATGAACATAATTTGGTGATTGAACTATGTGTTAGAATTGCCGACAAACGTGTTAAAGTGATGGCGGGAACTGGTTCAAATTCAACCGCTGAAGCTATTATGATGACCAATCACGCCAAAGAAATCGGCGCTGATTCTTGTTTAATTGTGTCTCCTTACTACAATAAACCAACTCCAGAAGGAGTTTATCAGCATTTCAAAGCTTTGAATGAATGCGAAATTCCGCTTATTATTTACAACATTCCGGGACGTTCCGTAATTAATATTTCTGACGAAACTTTAGCGCGTATTGCTGAATTAAAAAATGTTGTTGGCATTAAAGATGCTACCGGTGACTTGGCTCGCCTTGCGTCACTGCGACTTTTAATCAAAAAAGAATTTGCTTATTTATCGGGAGAAGATGCCACGGTTGTTGGATTTAACGCGATGGGCGGCAATGGTGTAATTTCTGTTACTTCTAACATCGCGCCAAAATTAGTCAGCGATTTACAAAAATTTACCGCCAAAGGTGATTATAAATCTGCTTTAGAAATTCAGGATAAACTTACCGATCTTCACGCCGCAATGTTCTGCGAAACTAATCCAATTCCAATTAAATATGCTGCGAGTTTGATGGGATTGTGTAAGAATGAAGTACGCCTGCCTTTAGTTGAGCCTTCAGCTGCAGCGAAAGCGAGGATTGAGAGAGAGATGAAAAAATTGGGTTTGATCTAAACATACATCGTCATTGCGAGCGAAGCGCGGCAACCCAGAGTAGTGTACATTTTACTGGGTTGCCGCGCTTCGCTCGCAATGACGCAAGTATAGAAATTCACCTACTTATCCAATCCCACAGTCTTTCTTAAAATCTCCAAAGCACTCGCCAAATTCTCATCACCATTTTTTTTAGCCACTTGCGCTAAACTCAAAATTTCTTTTTTTATCATTCCCACTTTCTGTTTTGCACTAAGAATTCCGTAAGCATTAAACACTACGCCATTTTCCAGAATAATTTTTCCTTCACTAAGATTTTCTCTGGTAAAATTTTTAATCATTCCTCCCAAATCCATCGGCAGGTTTTTTAAGGTAAAAAGATTTTTGATCGCTTTTTGATAACGTTCAATTTCAGCAACAATTTCTTGATTGGAATGATCTTTGGCAATGTGTAAAGCCTCTTCTAAATCGCCAATTCCCCATTTTAAAAGTAACAACAATACTTCTTTTTTACTCTTTGAAGCCGCAAGATATAAGATGTCGTGGCCTAATGCAGTTTTAACTTCTTTATCAACTCCACTCATTAATAAAATTTCGACAACTTTAGCATTGCCACTGCTCACCGCAAAATGCAGTGCAGTTGCGCCTGACGTAGTTTGTAATTCTTTATTAATTCCAGCATCAAGCAAAATCTGCACCACATCAGCAAACCCGCCAACTGCAGCGTAATGCAAAGCATTCATGCAATGATTGTCAGGAATAGTTTTAACATTTTTTTCGGCTCTTTCTTCCAGTAAAAATTTTACGATTTCAGCGTGACCAAATTCAGCTCCAACCAATAATGGCGTAAGTCCAAAAGATGTTTTTATTTCTTTATCAACGCGGTTTGAAATCAAAATTTTAACAATTTCTAAATGACCAGATTTAGCAGCGTAATGAATTGGCGTCCATTCACGATCTTTTGGCGCCGATTTTGGAGAGGCATTAGCACCATTTTCTAGCAATATTTTTAACACTTCACTCCAACCATTTTGCGCCGCATAATGCACCGGAGTAAAAAAATTCTCATCGTATAAATTAGCATAATATTTGGCATCTCTTCCATCAGCAGCTTTGCCAAAATCACCTTTTGAAAGATCGACATTGGCAAAATTCATAATTTTTTTGACCTGAGAAGCATCACCAAATTTTGCGGCGATATGTAAAATATTTCTCTGCGGTTCATTTAAAATATCTTTCGCTTCTTCACCACCAATTTTATTAACCAAAACTTCAACATATTGAGAAATTAAAGCTCTGATCTGCGCTAAATTTTCTGGAGAAATTTTTGCTAAAGTTTTGCCCGAAAATTCAGAAATTTTATCGGCAATTAAATTTAATTCTGCATTCATTTTGATTATAAATTAAGTTATCTTCCGCGACTATGTTGTCTGCCGGCGGCACGTTCTTTGGCCTCAATCATACTGGCCCAGAAACCTTTGTCGCCACGCTTGTTCAATATTTGTGCGGATTGAATTAAGTAAGTCAATTTTTGTCCTAAAATCATTGAAGTCCAAAATCCCACTGGTTTTACAATATCGACAATGTTGATTTCATTGAGCTCTTGGCGATCGCGTTCTTTTTCTTCTGAGGCGATAATTTCGTAACTGCCACTTTGCGATTGGCTTCTTTTCGCCTGTAATTCTGCTTTTACTTCAGAATGAGCGCGAGGAATTTCTGAAGATTTTTTACGTAATAATTCGTCTTCTTCTTTGAGATATTTTTTGGATTTTTTAGGGAAGAGTTTCTGACTTTTTTTCTTCATCGCCAGAAGATTCTGATAGGCGCGATTAAGTAAATAATTCAGGACAATTCGCGTTACGATAATAGCGCAAAAAACAAAGATAAAAATCGCGAGTAAAATCGGTAAAGCGTTTTCAATTGCAGTCATTTTACCTCGCGTCAGCGCAGACTTCCTTCATCTTAGCATAAGCCTGAGGAAAACCAATTAAGGAATAAGTATCATTGGCATTTTTGCCATCGCGCGTGACTCCGCTAACCACAAATTCTTCAACACGCTGCATTTCTTTAATAATGTCGATATCGTCATTTTTATCATTGGCCCAAGCCACTGACAAATAAGGAAAAAGGTAATATTTTTTTGAGCCGAAAGAAACTTCAATATCCGATCTTTTTTTATAAAGAAAACCCGATGAAGCGCTGACTTCATCAGCATCATTAACAATATTGGTCACTAAAAAATAAGGCTCGCCTCTTTTATCATAATTGCCCTCACGCTTGATCGGAGTAGCAGCAACGTAACAAACCATTTGATCACCTCTTTCCGCCTTGAAGACGTTCCAATCTTGAAATTTGGCCTTCAATTCTTGAGCCTGAAGCTCAGAACAAAAAAATAGCAAAAACAGTGAGTATTTTATCAATTTCATAACTTGACTTTTTTAGGTCGGAAAATATTTTGCCCGCTTCTTTTTTGAAGCCGCGTTAGAGCTATAATTATCAGGCTCGCTATAGTTTCATATCTTAACTTTCGCGCTCGCGAAAGATCACGAAGAATTTTTAAAAAATCCAACAATTTCTAAAACTATGTCCGCACAAGGTCACGAAAAACACAATCCACTAGCACAATTTGAAGTGCATAAGATTTTTGATTTGAATATCGGCGGCATCGATATCAGCTTCACTAACTCTTCACTTTACATGGTGATTGCAACTTTCACCGTAATTGCCTTCATGCTTCTGGCCACTCGAAAAAAATCTTTGATTCCATCAAGATTACAAGTTGTTGGCGAATCAATTTACAACTTCGTTCTCGACATCATCAAAGGCACAATTGGTGATGAAGGCGTTAAATTTTTCCCATTAGTTTTCACCCTTTTCACTTTCATTTTGCTTTGTAACATGTTTGGCCTTACGCCTTACAGCTTCACGGCTACCAGTCAAATCGCAGTGACAATTTCTTTAGCGATGATCGCTTTTTTTACGATCACAATTTTTGCAATTTATCGTAATGGAATTGGCGGATTTCTTCACATGTTTTTACCAAGCGGCGTTCCGCTTTGGATGGCTCCTGTCATTTTCGCCATCGAACTTTTCTCGTTTTTAATTCGTCCAATCACACTTTCTGTGCGTCTTTTTGCTAACATGGTTGCCGGTCACGTGTTATTAAAAGTTGTTGCTGGTTTCATCATTTCTCTTGGCGTAATTTTTGGAACTTTGCCTTTCCTTTTTTCAGTTATAATGACGGGCTTCGAGCTTTTCGTTGCGGTTCTACAAGCTTACATTTTTGCGATTCTAGTTTGCGCTTATATTGGCGAAACTACTCGCGAACATTAGAGGTTAAAAACCTCCTTTGAAAAAGGAGGTGTCACGCTTCGCGTGACGGAGGATTTACTAGAGTTACGGGAGTTTTAAAAATAAAACCTACCCGTAACTCCAGTAAATCACCCGGCGCTTCGCGCCACCCTCTTTTTCAAAGAGGGTTTTTACTACAGAATTTGGCTTTTGTTCATGGCCAAATAATTTTCCCGATCAATGGGTTAATGGACAATTTATATTAATTTTAAAAACAGGTAAAACATGGAAGAAGTAGTCGTTAGTAATTTTGAAGCTTTTAAATATATCGGTGTGGGCCTTTGTGCTATCGGTATGGCTGGTGCAGCTCTTGCAATCGGCAACATCTTCGGTGCATTTTTCAACTCAATCGCCAGAAATCCTTCTGCTGCGCCTAAACTTGAAAAATACATTTACATCGCTGCTGGTCTTGCAGAAGCTATGGGTATCTTCGCGGTACTTTTGGCTTTCTTGATCATGTTCTCTTAGTCTTACATTTACGTCGGTCATTCGTGGGAAACTGCGAATGACACGACAAAAGTTTTTTAAAAATTTCTCATGCCTCAATTAGACTTAACAACCTACAGCTCACAAATTTTCTGGTTTCTATTGTGCTTCATCGCACTTTATGTAACTGCTGCTTACGTGATTTTGCCAAGAATTGCAGCAATCATAAAAAACCGCAAAAACATCATCGATGCTGATTTAGCCTCAGCCAAAGAACTTGATGACAAAATTTACGAACTCGAAGCCAGCACTGATAAATTAAGAAAAGAAGCCAACGCAAAATATCAGGTTAAATTGGAAGAAGCCGCTAAATCAGCAGCTAAAAGCAGAGAGAAAATGATCGAAGATCTAAAAGAAAAGATCGATCAAAACATCCAAAAATCGCATCAAGAATTAAAAGATTTAATCGCGAAATCACAGGCTCAAAGCGAAGTTGCTATTAAAAATCTTACTCAACAAATCGAACAAAAACTAACAAATGTTTAACGAAAAATTCTGGTTAGCAATTGCCTTTGTCGCATTCCTTGCCCTTCTTCTTAAATTCGCCAGAACTGCTATTACCAAGTCTCTTGACGATAAATCAAAAGCCATCGCCGAAGAAATTTTGGCTGCAAAAGATTTAAAAGAAAAAGCCATAAAACTTTTGGCTCAGGCTGAAAAATTCTCGAGCGAATCTTCATCTTACGCACAAAAATTGATCAAAGATGCCGAAAACGAAGCGCAAAAATTCTTAGCTGAAGCCCAAAAATCAGTTGAAGATGAAGTTGCGAAAAAAACTGCTGCTGCGTTTGAACGCATTAAACAAGAAGAAGCCATCACCATTCGTGATATTAAAAGTAGAATTATTTCTTCGGCACTTCAAGCCGCTGAAAATGGCGCGATGAAAAATTTAAATGAAACACAAAACGAAACTGTTTTGGCAAAAGCGACTCAAGATTTAAGTAGCGCTCTTTAGCCTAATTGTAATGGGCCCCGTCATTCGACGGGGTGACAATATAAAGCAGAGTTAGAATCTCATAAAGAGTTAAACTCTCATAAATTGTCACCCCGTCGAAATATTGTCACCCCGTCGAATGACGGGGTCCACCATCAACCTCACATCTCTCATGAAATTCACTCTCTCCTGGCTTAAAGAATATCTCGATACCACAGCATCTCTAGAAGAAATCTGCGAGAAGCTTACTGCGATTGGTCTGGAAGTTGAATCGGTCGAAGACAAAGCCAAAGTTTTGGCACCATTTTCTGTCGCAAAAATTGTTGATGCCAAACCACACGAAAATTCAACCAAACTAAAAATCTGTTCGGTTGAAACCTCTGATTCCGCCACTCCACTACAAATTATTTGCGGCGCGGCAAATGCCAGAACCGGTATCAAAGTTGCTTACGCGCCAATCGGTTCGGTAATTCCAGCCAATCAAATGGTGATTAAAAAAGCCAAAATCGCTGGCGTTGAAAGTAACGGCATGTTGTGCTCAGCG
>Ga0214923_10005395_pt1 | contig 14890 bp, 39 predicted proteins | sample LL1510_MetaG_FD_177993 | JGI IMG/M metagenome (GOLD analysis project Ga0214923, IMG submission 177993) | Freshwater microbial communities from Lake Lanier, Atlanta, Georgia, United States - LL-1510 | ecosystem: Environmental > Aquatic > Freshwater > Lake | place: USA: Georgia | collected... | reverse complement strand
ACACGAAGTTGAAAATATAGATGATCTTAAAACCGTTGCCTTGGCGGGATATAGCCGTCTCAATCAACGCTGTGTGTCCTATTCCAGTGTCTGTGAATCCTGTTATAAAAAGGCTGAACTTGAAGGCATTATACTCTATGATCAAGGTGAAGAAAATAAATGGCTGGGGATAGATTATGATTGATTGTCTTATCCTAGGTGACAGTATTGCTGTGGGTCTACAATAGTTCAAATCCAAAAATTGGATGAGACCATGAAGATATGGAAGGAGAGGACCGATGAATCCAAGAATTAAAGAACTTATACTAGAGTCAGGTGTGGTAAACTACGAATCTGACGGCAAAATACGGGATGCTGAACGATTAGTTAGACTGGTCATAGAAGAATGCCTACTGGCCTTGGAACCAGATTGGTATGGTACAGAAATCGAATACGAGTTTGAACAACGATTCTTTAGTCGTTGTAATGGTATTATAAAGAAACATTTTGGATTGGATAATGAAGGAACAAACTAAACAATACGCACTGGCCCTTACCAGATTAATCTATGTGGTTGGTACCGTTATGACTATTGGATATCTTGTGTATGATAGACAACCTAAACAAGAACCTAAAGTAGAAGTGGTATCACCTCCAGCAGTAGCACCGAAAGACTTTGAAGAATTGAAATTGGAACAACAGCGTCAAGAACAAGAACTCAAGCGCCTAGCCAAACAGATAGAAGAACAGGCTGCTATGGATAAGAAAATCGAACGCAAGCAGGAAAACAATGTACAGATAATGAAACGCATTTGTGAATACATTTGGGTTATCACCATAGATAAAAAGATCGCACCTCGCCAATGCTATCCAGAATACAACTGGAGCAAGGAATGATCAACTCAAAGACCAAAAATATGAAAGTTTTGGCTGTGCATAAAGAACAACATAAGATTGACAACAACAAAGACTCCTAGTATAATACTAGTATAGTAACTAACTAGGAGTTGATAATGCGTATTGTAAGTGACTACGGTTTGGTCCGTATTGTACACGACGGTGATCCCTTTAACAATGCCTACGATATTCGTGTAGAGAGCAGAGACAGCATAGATAGCGATTGGGCTTTGTTTCACGGATTCAATACCCTGAGCGATGACTATGCTTACGCTAACAGTCGTGAAGCAGCCGCTCGTGCCATTAAACAAGTAGCGGCTCGTGTAGCCAACAAAATCCAAGGAGTTGCCAAATGAGAGTAGAAGCCGTAGGTAGTGCCGCAGCCAGTTCAGCCGGATCCGCTATGATGGAGATGTGGCGTATGAGCATCAGCCAACGTATGAACGTGGAGATGAGCCAGCGTGTCAGCGGACAAGGACAAGAAAGGATTAAAGAGCGTAAGGTAGAACCGGCTGTGAAGATTGAAATCAGTGCTGGAGCCCGTAAATTGAGTGGGCAATGAAAAAGTTTAGGCCACAATTATATTGTCGTGTTGTAGGTAGACTAGGACCTGTTGGATCATATAATTGGCAGGATACTAACAACTGGACTATACAAAATTACTTAAATAAAGTATGGAGTGTGCTACACTATAAGAGCAGTCACGCACCTGAACCCATACAAACTAAATGGCGGGCGCAGGCTCGTCGATTTGAACAAAAACATAGGAAGATATTATGAAAATTATGGTAGATCCCTTAAATGGTTGGAAGTATGACTTCCCCAAAGAGTACGATCCGGATCGTGATGGCACAGATTTTTTTGCTTGGTTGTTGAAGGAAGGCTATCCACAGGAGATGATTGATATGAGTAGAAAGATATATGATGGTGAGTTCCGTTATCGTAGTTGGATTGTGGAAAAGGACTTTTAATGCGATTTCAACCTATCAGCGCACTATACCCCAGCCAATTACATCGTTGGGATCAATGGGTCGTAGAAGATACTGCTGTGAATAGTATTGGTTCTAGACCTGTCAATGCCAGCTATCGTGATGTGAATAATCCCATACACGTAGAACCTGCGGCCAAGTTATATCTCAGCCCAGAGGCTTTGGCCATACTTACACAGTCAATGAAATGAATAGCCATTTAAGAATATTGGCGCAAAATGCCAGCAGGCGTATTGATTTAACTTATCCTGGAGATGCTTATCCCACAGAGTTAGCCAGTACCATAGTCAGTGACCTATACAATGAACTAGGCAAACTCAAATGGGCAGGTGAGGATGAAGGATGGGACCGGGCCATTAAGGCGGTTAGAGAAGAACTAACCCGTAGATATGGAGTAAAGATCAAATGATAGCAGGTAAAGTATGGGGCAAGACAGAAATGTTAGAAGCCAATGGCGTCCTAGAGTTTCATCGTATTGAAATTAAGAAAGGTGGAGTATGTAGTAAACACAAACACAAACACAAATGGAATGGTTTCTATGTGGAAAGAGGCTGTTTATCCGTTCGTGTATGGAAAAACAACTATGACCTAGTAGATGAAACTATACTACAAGAAGGGCAATATACTAAGGTGGCTCCTGGAGAGTATCATCAGTTTGAGGCTCTATCAGACACTACGGCATTTGAAATATATTGGGCACAGTTTGATCACAATGATATTGAAAGAGACTCAGTGGGGTTTGCCAAATGATTGAAGCTATGTTGTTAGCCTTCCTAATTGGTCTAGCTGTGGGCTTGGTGGCTGGGTTCTTCCGAGGTATGAACTTTTGGGTCAAACAAATGGTCGAGGATCCAGAAGGTATGAGTCGGGTATTGAATAGTATAAAGAAGGATGATGCCAAACCCACAGGCCAAGAAGAACCTATGAAGATTGAAAAGCACGGTGATATGTACTATGCTTTCGCAGACAATGGAGATTTTTTAGCACAGGCATCTACCCCTAGTGAACTAATAGATCTTATTGGGAAAAGATTTCCTGGTCGTGCGTTCAAAGGCGAACTGACTAAGGAACAGGCCAAAGATATGGGCATTATACAATGATTAGAATTCAGATTACTCTTAATGAAGCACAATTAGAAATCTTTCCTAGTGACAGTTGGAGTAGGCGTACATTTAGGGAACTGTTAATTTTTCATCAACTCACTGCCACAGAAGTCCCTACTACCATGACACATCCTGCGTTCAGGTTTGATAACAAAGAAGACTATTTAAAAGCAATCAAATATGTAAATGAAATTACATATTTTGTTGCCTAATCTTACCAATTTAGTTGATTTATATTAATAATACAGTATACTAATAAAACTTACTAGGAGATCTTATGAAACTTTTCAACCCTGAAACCAAAACCTATTCAGTATTCAAATTCCTTTACGAAGGTAATAGCCTTACACAAACCGAAGCACTACAACGCTTCAATGTAAAAAACCTTCGTGCTGAAGTTAGCCGTATCCGTCAAAATGGTTATGCTGTATACGCAAATACTCGTAAGGGCAGTGATGTCACTGAGTATGCAATTGGCAAGCCCAGCCGTGAACTAGTAGCATTAGGCTACAAGGCAAAATCAATGGGTATCACCCTCTAATCTAGATAACTAGTATAGAGACCATAGGGGCTTCGGCCCCTTTCATTTTATGTTAAAACTATTCTACCATATACATACCACAGGCGATCAATACGGAGATATGTTCTTCGTAGATGAACAATTAAAAAGATTACAATATACTGAACTCATAGATGAGGCCAGCGTATTCGCCGTAGTCACAGGACCCAGCGCAGACGCAGTTTGGCATCTTGTAGATCGTAGTCGTAAGATACGAATATTAGAACGAGTAGAAGTGGCACACGATCCCTTGTTCGAAGGACGTACACTGGCACATATCTATAACGATGTCACAGAAGATGATACCGTTATATACATTCATACCAAAGGTATCAGTTTCCTTGTTGGTGATAGAACCGTAGCAGGTTCCTTCTCAGCACGACACGCCAAGGCCATTAATGGATGGCGTGATATAATGGAATATTATGTCATTGATCGTTGGCGGGATAGACTAGAAGATAATAAGGAATATGATACACAAGGATGCTTTCTATTGGATCACCCTTGGCGTCATTATATGGGAAACTTTTGGTGGGCTCGTGGCTGCTATATTCGTAGCCTTCCCGATCCATTAACCTTTCCCGTAATACCATATCCTGGTATGGAGTATGAAGAAACCAAACCAGAACGTATGCGCTATGAACAATGGATCTTATTGAACAAGGGCCTACACAAAAACCTAAAACCATTTCCAGAAAATGCTCAGAAGGCACAACCTGGATACAGCAAGGAATTTACTCCATATGAGGATGATGTATCAACCTTATGATTAAAGTTTTTTATCATATCTACACCAGCAAACATCGTAAGATTGGCCTGCTAATGGTGGACAATCAAATAAGAAGATTAAAACGCAATGGCCTATTTGATCGAGCAGACAAGCTATATTGCGTGATTACAGGTCCATATGCTGATGATGTGGAAGAACTGGTCAATCTACACGGTAAATTCGAGGTATTAGAAAAAACTGATGTAGACTGGGACGAAGAATTCGAAGGGCGTACATTAAAATATCTTTGGAGATTAGTTGAACCAGAAGATTGTGTTATGTATTTTCATACCAAAGGTATCAGCTATGTCACAGGAGAGAATAAAGTACAAGGTTGGATCAGTCCACGTAATCTCAGAGCTGTGAATGGTTGGCGACACGGTATGGAATATTGGTGTATAGATGATTGGCAGTGGCAGGTATATGGCCTACACAAAACCTATCATACTGTAGGCATCATATTATTGTTTTGGCCCTTTTATATGTATGGTGGAAACTTTTGGTGGGCCACTGGTGTACACATTAAGAAACAGGCAGAGCCTTTGGTATGGCAGGGACACGACTATGAAGCACGCCAACAAGAAGATAGTTTAGATACAGATCCAAAAACCATCAGTCGTATGCGACACGAACAATGGCTATTCAATAAACAGGATGGCAGCTACTATCACTGCCTGTTCAATATATTAGATAAACCTAAGGATGATGAGTTTCATCTTTGTCGTAGTTTTTGGTTGTACGAGGATGATATTACTCCTCATATTATCAGTGAGAGTAAATGGATTCAACAATATCTACGTCATAACCAACCTCCCCCAAAGGACTAATTGGATACATACAATATGGCAACTAAATTATATTATCATGTCTATACCAGTGCTGATGTATTAATGAATCAGTGGCTCATAGACGATCAAATCAAAAGATTACAATGGAAAAATATTCCAGGCAACGTAGAATGTTATTGTACTATCAGTGGCTACAATGTATTCCCTGCACTGGACCTAATCAACAAGCATAGAGATTGGTTAAAGGTACTTGAGTGGGAGGAGAATGATCCTCACGGTGAGTTTGAAGGACGCACATTAAAATATCTATACAGAGATGCACAGCCAGGTGATCGTATTTTCTATATGCACACCAAGGGTATTAGTTTTCTAAGTGGATATCGTAATTGGGGCAATGATCAATATCAATTTGGTGCTCGCAATGTAAAGGCTCTAACCAGCTGGCGTCTTGTTATGGAAACTACATTGATTGATGTATGGTCACAACGAGTACGTGAGTTAGACCATTGTGATAGTATTGGTTGTTATTATTTAGATGATCCATTCCCTCACTATATGGGCAACTTCTGGTGGGCCACAGGAGATCATGTTCGTAGATTAGAACATCCATTTGAGTTCCCACCATTAGCCTATCCCAATATGTTAGTACAAGAGACAACCCCAGAACGTATTAGATATGAACAATGGCTGTTCACTAAGCCAGGATACCATATCAATGCTCGTAGTTGGCCTTGGCACGTTAGGCCTGAAATGCGAGAACCTGGATACAGTCCTGGAGTAAACCCTTATGAGGACGACTTTGCCGCACTATGATTAAAGTATATTATCACATTTACACCAGTAGCCACAAGATGCTGGCTTTGAGCTTTGTGGATCAACAGCTACGTAGAATATATGTAAGCCAACTGCCTAAGTTTGCACAATTAAATTGTGTGATACACGGACCTTATCACAAAGATGTAGAAGAAATGGTCACACGATATGGCAAGGAATGGCGTATACTAGAGTCTAGATTAGATGATCCAGAAGGACTTAGGGAAACTAGAACTCTAAGACATTTGTGGGCTGAAACACAACCAGATGATGCTGTACTATTTTTGCATACCAAAGGCATTCAATATGTCAGCGGTGAGAGTCGTATACACGGCATCACACTTCCACGTAATCTTCGAGCAATCAATAGTTGGAGATTCGCCATGGAATATTATAACATAGACGAATGGTGGCAAAGGTTCAATAGGATTAAAGACTATAATTTTGATACTGAAAGTGCCTTTATGAACCTAGAACCCTACTGGAACTATGCAGGCAACATATGGTGGGCACGTGGCAGTCACATACGTAGACTACCAGATCCTACTACAATGCAGGGCATTAGTCTGCGTGATGCTGCTCGTGCTTGGCTATTTTGGTATAAAGGAACTCATATGAGCGTGTTCCACGTATTGGATAAACCACGTGAAGATGGCAGAGGTGGCTATGGAACATTCCGTCTACACGAAGATGATCTAATGAAGTTCCTAATAGAAGATCGTGAACGTGTGGATAAGACTAGAGAATTCATAATGACTCCAGATATTATGAGACTGCAAGTAACTAAATAAACAATGGGAAGAAATACATTAGAACTACAGATGATAGCTATGGCTATTAATCAGATCATAGGCTTATGCTACGAACAAAAAACTACTACCACTCTGCGTGATGTATTTCAATTACTTAGAATGCCTGAAAGCTTTTGGCAAGGTGAATGGGGCTTAGACGACCCCATAGTAATCAATAATGATCAAGAACTCATAGCCAAACGTGATGAAATATTAGCAAGGTTTGGTGGTGCTAGGCATTAAGTCTACGAGCTATATTTACAGCACAATAAGTTAAAATACCATCTGCTCCTGCTCTGCGACTACGATGTTTTGGGAATTCTATACTCATTTTTAATTATAGCCTGTATCTATATCTTCTAAAATAGGTCCTACTAAATTGAAAAGCTCCATACCTCTGCGTTTGTCATTAAAATTTATTTGTTCTATAATTTTTTGCCTACTTACATCAAGAAGTGGTCTAGGAGTTATTATGGCCGTTAACATATTTTCTAGGCCTCCAATTTCTAATCCTTTATTGTGATAATATCTAATATTATCAACAAGGGCTTGTCGTTTTTGTTGATCTAGTAGAAATAAACTTTGAGCTTTAGGTCCTAGACATAATTGAGCACTAATTCCTAAAGGGCCTTTATGAAATTTTTTAATATCTTGGTAGATTTGTAACATATGTTCTGCCCAAGTTCTATGATTATAGAATAAAATTAGACTACTGATGTTGATGTCACGAATACCAATAGAGTATAACCTTTCTATGTTTTTCAAAACGTGACTCCAGGTATATTTTCCACCCCTCAAATAACTATATAAAGGATCTATTGATTCTATGCTCACAGTAACTATCACTTGTGGGAATTTACCTAATATTTGAAGAATTCTATCACTAATTTCTGTAGCATTGGTCACAATATCCAATATGCAGTTTGGACTTTGAATTAATAATTGTTCAAGAAAACTTTCTAGGTAGGGTATATTGAAAGGTTCACCTCCTTTCAAACTTAGGTAGGTTATCCCTTTCAAATCTTCAACTACTCTAAGAGTTGTAGGTTTATCAAAACTGTGTATCTTAAATGATTTAGATTTCAACTTAGCCCAACTACTACTGAAATCTTCGTTACAAAAGGTACAGGATAATGTGCAAATATTACCTAAACCCATATCAACTGTAACTAATTGAGCACGATCTTTTGGTTTATATCCAGCGAGCTCTGCCCTTCTAATTATTCCATTTCTTACATTGATATGAACAAAATTAGTTCCTCTTTGGATACAATTTTCTATACAGACTTTAGGTAGATCACCTGATCGATGTCTCTCTCTAAAATCACTATACTCTTTACCGTAAAATATATCTTGTAATTTATCTTTACTAATATGTCCAAAACCTTGTTCGTCTTTTGATAATATACAACAAGGAGTTATGGTACCATTGGGAGTGATATTGATTCCGCCTTCAGGTATCAAACAGTATCTTTGATTCATAGCGTATTTATATGGTCTAGCTGTGAGTATTAGCCTATTGATTAAATACTATCATAATGCCTAAATACTTTTATGCCTATCATCTAACCAACTATGTTCTGTTGTGTATTATACTTTATACAACTGGTATATGGGGTTATATCATAGTGGGAGCATTGGGCGCATACACACTCCTCACATATTGATTGTCGGATTAGTAGTTCTTAACTTAGGAGATTGATATGGAAATTTTTTGGTTACCTTTTATATTTTTATCCTTGATAGGTTTCTTGGCTGTCATTGTCACAGTTCTATGCGCTTATTTGGATGCTGATGAACTAGCTCGTACAGCCATTCACCATGATAAGCCATATGGTTATTGGAGAAACTTGCTATGATCCCAGATGTTATATTTGGATTGATCGTATTGGTAGGCGTTGTCTATTTGGTTGTTAACACAATGAAGTTGAGTGGAACCAAAATGGATGATGAAATCCTAGGGCGTAAATTGCAAGATCTCCGTAAATTGAAAGATCTAAATGATCCTAATAAAGAACCCTAGGAAACTGCTATGAATAATGATTTATTAGATATTGTAAAGCATAGCATGATAATAGGATTCTGTTTGGCCTTAATCGTTGTAGGAATGGTATTATGAACAACGACAAGCATAGTTTAGAATTTAATTTGGTTTTGGTAGGATTATTTCTCCTAGTCTGCTACATAATACTGACAGCACCTTAAACCTTAACCAAATAAATACTCCGCGATAGGCTTGTACCCTATCCAGGAGGCGCCTCAGCCCTGGAAATTCACGCAACGGCATAGCATTGTTTGATATACTGGGGCAACCCCAACTCAATCTAACCTTTATAATCTATAATGTATGTAAGATTATAACAGTATAAATTATGTTATTTGTAATGTTATAGGTTACATAGATTATAACATAATATTTTATGTAATCAATAATGTTATAGGTTATATAAATCATAATGTTATAGGTTATATGAATTATAATGTTATAGGTTATACAATTTATAATGTTATAGGTTATATTTTATGTAATCAATAATGTTATAGGTTATATAGATTATAACAGACAGGGTGTTACGATATCGCAACGGTCGAGTGCGGCCCAGGTGTGGCGGAAATACAACACGAACAGCAGAATTCAGACCCCAATCCAATACCCACACCGTTTGACAGGTCTCTTGAATGGCGCTACAATAAGAGAATGGAAAAGACGAAACGCACTGCTCGCAAAGACTCAAACTTCATCATCTACGAAGCCGTTAGCGCCTCGGGTGAAAACTATATTGGGCTGACCCGCAAGACGCAGAGCACCGTGCTCAAAAGCCTCAAAGAGCGCTGGAGAAAGCATCTTAGTCGTGCTCGCAACGAAGACAGAGCGTGGCGACTTTACGAATATATGAGAGCAGAAGGGCTCGAAGTCACGTGGGAGCATAGGGTTCTTGCTATAGTACGGGGCAGGGCTGAAGCATACGCCCTGGAGAGAACCGTTGTAAAAGAACAACGGCCCACATTGAACGACCAGTACTGTTAAAGACCCTACAGATTGACAGGTCTTTAGACCGATGCTACACTATAGAAACTGAAACACAACGGAGCACGAAATGGCAAGATTAAAGGACGTAATGGTAGAACTACAGAACGAGATCTACCGTGCAGAACTCACGCTGGAGCAGATAGCAGTCAAGTATGACGTTCCTATGGACTGGGTGGACACGGCCTTTGCTGAGGTGCTGGAGCAGGAATATGCGGACAGGGACATGGGTGACGTTTTCCTTAACGAGTTCGTAGAAGAGGATGAATAAGATGGCAAAGGCCTTATATAAAGATGTTGAATACTTTGTGATCAGCACCCAAGGTGACATAATCGAACTGGCTCCTACGGCACACGGAGCAGGGTCTTTTATTGTTCATAAGGATTTTATAGATGGAGGTCCCGCAATGGCCACACCCCTAACAGACCAGCAGTTCAAAGAATGGACGGAGCGGACTTGGCAGGAGTGCCAGGAGCGGGCTTGGCAGGGATAACCCTACAGGTTGACAGGTCTTTGGACTGGTAGTATACTTATGAAACTGGAGCACAAAGGAGCAGACGATGTGGAATAAAGAGGGTCATAAAGTTAGGGTCAACTATATGGGGCAAGAACTCGCGGGTGTAGTGGTCGAGAGTCGTGTCAAATACGGCGGCAGGGTAGGGCATACCGTAGAACTCAATGAACCCGTTCTACTCCGTTTTCGTACAGAGCCCGCCAGTCGAGTGCTGGTGGAAGAGCAAGATGTTATTGAAGTCATTTGAGGAGCAGACAATGTATTCATGCTTGAGTGTAGCAGGTGGATGGCAGACTATGGTCAAGACCACTGGCGAATTGATTGGACCCGCATTCCATAAAATTGGTGATTTGTGGGCCTGGCAACGTCTTAACCTTTATAAGGATTCAGTATGAGATTCTTCAGTTTCGTCGCAACGATTCGCTTCCCTAGTCATAACGGACTGGAAGTTGAACAGCCAATCCGTGCCAAAACCCAGGCAGATGCTTACAGTATGGCCAATACCATGTGTGAACTGACGGGTGCTGAATTGGTGTGCCTTAACAGAGAGGAAGACCAGTATAAGGAGGATCTCCAACTGGAAGCCCTCTATGAAGAACGTTATGATTTGGGGGACTAAGATGCGATATCCAGACTATATGACACAGGAAGACATTGAGGCCTTTGAGATGGATATGGCCCGCTTTGACCTGGACCCCAGCGTGCCCTTTGACGACATCAATCGTAGGCTGCGTGAGTTGGCTTTGGAGCAGTTGGCAGAGCAGGCCCAACTGTTACAATTTTACAACGACTAGCAAAGACCCTACAGATTGACAGGTCTTTGGACCGGTGCTATACTACGAACATGATGAAACAACAAGGAGCGAACGATGAATAAAAACTATATTTTCATGCGTGATATAGTCTGTAAATATCACCCTAAATTCATAGATTCTGAAGATCTACGTCGGGTAGGACTAGGGAATCCTGAACTGTTCAATGTAGAGCGTTGCATAGAAGAAAGTCTCGCTCATGCAGGAAATATGGAATTTGTGGATGAAGAAGGCTATGACTTCCTGCCTGATTATAGCGACTCAAAGACAGTGACAGTGAATTCCACTCGCAAAGTGGCAGAGATTAGCAGTGTAGAAAACAAGATTGGTCCTTTGCGAATCACAGTCTATAATCCAATCACTTCCTGTGCTGAATTCTTTTATCTGCCTAAGAAATCAGTGAGCAGATATAAGGAACCCTGTTATGGCAAGAATTCGCATAAAGAGCGCATCAAAATCTATTTCAATAAAGACGGCCGTTATGGTTATTTCCAGAAATTCAAAGTGCCCAGCTTCGCTGATTTGGCCCTTGCACGAGACTAAAAACCCTACAGATTGACAGGTCTTAGGAGTTCGTGCATAATACGACTATGATGAAACAACAAGGAGCGATAGATGGCTAATATGACCTACTGTATGTGCGAGAATACTGCTAATGATCTCCAGGACGTAGTGAATCGTCTTGTGGAAGAGGGCACGGATTGGATTGAAGATATGAACGAATTTGAATTGCGCGGCTTGCGTGACATTGTACAGTTGGCCCATGCTATTGTAGAGTTGGCAGAGAATGGCGTGATTGACCTTCGTCGTTTGGGAGTAGAATGATGGAGGGCACTTGTCCAGTATGTATGGGATCGGGGCGAATGTCAGCGGATGGTAATTATCATACTCGCCATCTCGTGGCGGGCTATGATCCAGTGACAGACACCGTGCCCTGTACCAACTGTGGTGGCCAATATATGTACGGTCGTCCTACAGGACGAGTACGTCTAAACCAAAACGGAGAACCCTGTGTTCATCGTTATCGTAGTCGCTCAGTGGGCCGTTGTTTGACAGAATACACCTGTGAACTATGTGGTGACAGTTATCAAATTGACAGTGGAGACTAAAAATGAGCCAAGCATTGAAAGCTATCGTAGACGGCTATAGCGATTTGTTGATCCAGGCCTTGGAGATTAAGGTTTCAGATCAACTATTGTACGAAATTTTGCTATCCATTGACAAAACTCATTCAGAAATCGACTCTGGTCTACTCAAATAAGGAATATAGAAATGCCTAACTGGTGCTCAAACAATCTTACCCTTCGCCATAAAGACACTGCCAAACTCAACGAGGCTATAGCAGCCTTTGAGATTGGTCGCTTCTTTGAACACTTCGTACCCTTGCCCAACGGTGAATGGGACTATGGTTTCTGTTGCGAGAATTGGGGGACCAAATGGGACGCTGGCGGAGAGAACAGTGTAGTCTCTGCCCTTGGCAATAACGCCTATGGTTTCAACTTTGACACTGCGTGGAGCCCACCCATTGAAGTCTATCGTGTGATGTGTGCCCAGGGCTTTGAACTGGAGGCTACTTATTACGAACCTGGCATGGCCTTTGTGGGTCGGGTAGTGGGCAATGAAGATGAGTTTGATGACGACTTCTTCGAATATGGCGGTGAAACCTCAGACACGGTAAGGGATCTTATTGGGCCTAAACTGGACGACGAGTACGGTATCAGCGAACATATGGCAGAATGGGAAGAGGAACATAGAGCAGAGGAAGAAGACGTTGACAAGTAAGGTAAACGAAGCCTTACAATGGAGCGGGGCCTTGTTCATAGGGGCGGGCCACGTTCTGAACACGTTGGGTAGCCAATATCATCATGATCTTTATAACATTATAGCCTTTACCATAGGCACCTTGTTTTTCCTTGCTTGGACCATACGTGTTGCGAATCGGCCACAGATGGCAGTGAACATACTGGCATTGGCCACAATGGCAGTAGGGTTATTTAAGGGCCTGATTTGACAGAGCCGCAGAACGGTGCTACACTGTGAACATGATGAATAAGGAACAAAGAATGATCTACGCTTTTGAAATTGAAACTCTATCCAAGTTGGACACGGCGGCTGTGGAGTCAGCTCTGCGTCAAAACTATCCCCAAGACCGTCTAACCTCAAGCAAATTCGTAGGCATTACGAATGGTGGGCAGTTTGCCTATCGTTGTAAATATCGGGAAGATGGCGAGGAGTCACAGGTGGCAGTGTATGTTTTTCGCAACAACCTTGGTGACATCGTAGCAGACTACTAAAGACCCTTGAGTTGACTAGGGTATTGAATGGTGCTATACTTATGAAACTGGAACACAAAGGAGCAACTATGAACGTAGAACAGGGCTTTCTCGTCGCAGAAACTGTAGAGGTACTCCCCCGCCTGAACAAAAGGGATCACATCTTTGCCGCACAGATGGTCAAATTCTATGACGAATTTGGTAAGTTGAGTGCTCGTCAAGAGGCTGTACTGCGGGAGATCCTACTCCGTGCCCCTACTCAATGGATTGACAACGACGACTGCTATCGTCCCGAAGCAGAAAGCGCCTACAGGTGAAGCCTATGAACTCATATACACTCTCATGGCAGTTCCGCAATGAACACGAATGGTACAAGACCTTTGACAGCGATGACGAACGTTGGGATTTTACTTATCGCTGTGGATTGCAGACCCACCCAGACATTGTGCGAATTATTAGGACAGATCCCGACGGATCCCAACAAGTTCTAAAGGATGTGACACTGTAATGGAATACCTAAAGCGAGCAGAACTGTATGCAGAGGCCAGAGGTGACGAGTTCTACTTCAAAAACCTCTATACCCAATTCAGAGAATTCAATGACGTTATAGATAGTGTATGGAAGACACTGAGCTATCTATACTCAAATGAAGTAGCAGACCTGTTGGAGTTCCAATGAAGATGATTAGACCCAAAACCCTATATTATGTAGCATTGAACAAGCCCCGTACCTTCCCGGATGGTGGATGGAGCAACTACATCTCCACGCCTAGTCTGGGTCGTGCTCGCTACTTGGCCAAGCGACTGAAACGAGCAGTGAGACAGATTGATGTGCGAGTGCGGGGACAGCGTAAACCCTATGTCTTAGAAGGCAGTTGGTTGTAGCATAAAAACAACAAAGACCCTACGGTTGACTGGGTTATTGATTGGTGCTATAATAGCATTACACTGAAACACTAAGGAGCGAACACTATGTGGACTAAACAGGATTCATACCGTAGCCGTAGATACACCTGCGAACTCTTAAGCCTTGTAGAGGACGACATGATCGACAAGGACACCTTAATTAGGGACTTGTTGGGCTACTTGAGCGAGAGTGAAGTAGCGGACTTTGCTCGTAAGAATGACATAATTACCTGGCTTGACCGCGATGAGGATGAGGACGACGATGGCCAGCCCGACGAAGCACAAGAGTGGCACGACTTTGACCCTGACTGCTAAAGGGCAGTTGACACTAGCACCGTTTGGTGCTATACTACACAAACACTGACAGACAAGGAGAGCAGGATGGGCTACAAGGTATTGGGTAAGACAGAAGATCTTCTTAAGGGCTATGAGCCGCGCAAGGGTTTGGAGGGACCTTTCAACTTCAACGGGCGAGTACTCTACTACGACCCACGGGAAGGAAAATACTACGACCCACGTACAGACTTCTACCTCTCCTACAACGAATGGTTTGAAATAGCGGGGCTGAAATGACAGACAGAACTGTATTCATTGGCATTATGACGGCCGCGCTGGCTACGGCCATACTCATACAACAGGGAGTTATCTAATGGTTAAGATTGAAGGACT
>Ga0214923_10005394_pt1 | contig 14891 bp, 20 predicted proteins | sample LL1510_MetaG_FD_177993 | JGI IMG/M metagenome (GOLD analysis project Ga0214923, IMG submission 177993) | Freshwater microbial communities from Lake Lanier, Atlanta, Georgia, United States - LL-1510 | ecosystem: Environmental > Aquatic > Freshwater > Lake | place: USA: Georgia | collected... | reverse complement strand
CACTCTGCCTTCTTTGGACCAGCACTCCATGTGAGTATGTTCATGAGAAACACTCGCATGGAGTGCTGGTCCTGTAAGAAGGCAGAGTGTCACAGCGCATACGAGCCACAGTGATTTCATAACCTCAACTCTACCACAAATGAGTATCACTAATTAACGGTGTACTGCTGCGACGCTACGGGAGTGCCGTTGCGGCTTACGGTTGCGGTATAGGTACCGGCATTCATGATCATGCGGTTCGGTGCATAGAAGAGTGCGGTGCACATGCCGCCCTCCACGGGACACGACACGCTTCCAAAAGGAAGGGAGGCGCTCGTGCCGTCACCATAGGCGATCGTGTATGAAGCAGTGTCGCTCGAGGTGTTTGTCCCGCTATAGCCAGCAGCATACTGCGCGGTATACGTATACACACGCGGCAAGATCGCCATATTTGATCCCGGTGCCGGGGTTACCGAAAGTGTCATTTGCTGTGAGACTCCAGTCACACACTGCGCAGGCAGCTGGCATCCGTTACCGTCGAGTCCGCCTGGCGCAGGTTGAGTGCCGGAAGGGCAGGCGGGGGGAGCGTAGACAGGACAGCGCGATATCGTTTCAGTACTGCATCGCGGCGAACGAGCACATCCGCTAGCGTCAGTGCCTTGTGAAATCAATGTTCCGTTCGGGCATTGCGGAATAGAGTAAACAGGACATGAGTTACTTCCTGTTGAGCAGCGTTTTGGCAAGTTGCATCCGGCAGCATCAACGCCTTGGGAAATAAGGTACCCACCGCTACAAGGTGGCGTATTGTAGAGTGGACACATTTTTGGACCTTTACAGCTCGCAGCGATGAGTTTTCGGGTCAGGTCATCGAGCACACCATAGCCATTTGATGTTCCGGCAGAGCGAGAAGGGGCAATACCGTTGCGCGATTGCCAGAGACCAAGCGCTCGTTCGGTGATGGCACCAAAATATCCCGTGTTGCTCTCATCTGAAATCATGCGCTCTGACACTAAAAATGCCTGGAGCGAAGAGACGTCAGTTCCACGGTCACCTTTTTTCAGTGTTCGAAAGAGGGAGGGACATATGCTCCCCTGAGCACTCCCAAGTGCAGTGCTACTTACCGTAGTGCTCGCAATCACGCGTTGCGCTTGCTGTTGTGCAAGAGAGCCATAGAGGGTTTGGAGTCTCGCTTGTATCTCTTCTTGGGTAAGCGCAAAAAGTGAAGCAGGAACTAGTAATACAATACTGAGAACAATACTGAAAGCGCGCTTCATGCTCTATTTGTAACAAAAAATAAGGAATCGCAAAGAAGATGCTGTGAACTGTCAGCGATTATTTTCCAAGAAGTATATGATTTTTTCCCGAAGCTCGCTGATAGTGTCGGGGTGCGTGACAAATGCAATGCGCATACCCGCAAAACCCTCTTTACTAAACTCAAGATAGATGCGGTAGCGGCGTCCTGCATAACTTTTGAAGTGACCGATTTCAGCGACGACAACAATGATTTTCGAGAAGACTTTAGCTTCAAAAAAGGATGACACCCCACCATGTCTTCAGAATGTAGCTAGTTCGTCCAGCGTTTCCAACTATGGATTACAGCGGCTGCAATAGCGGGGATTGACGGTTTCTACGATTGTTTCAAATGAAGTGTGTTCGCATAGTCTACATACGTACCACTGCTCGAATACCTGGTCTGTTGGCATGAGGCAGAGCGAGCACGGAGCTCCTCTTTTTTGGTGCGAGCGCGAGAATCCTGGTGTACCGCACAAAGGGCACGTGCGCTTGAGTATCGTGAGAAGATCATTAGTCGCCGCATGAATTGCCTGCATGCGCGTCGGGTTTCTATGGGCGCGCATATCGGTTTCGAGAAAGACGTAACGGCGCCAGGGAAACCGAATGAGCGAGCGCACTACCTCTTCGAGGTGACTGAGTGTCTGAATATCTTTTATGATACGACCACCGTTTTCTTTCGTTCGGACGATGATTCCATGTTCAGGGAAACCAATCTGTCGTGCCCAGGCAGTAGCTTCCTCCGCACTTTGCACCCATGTGCTCGCCATATTCGTGGCGTATGTCTGGTGCTGCCCCACTGCTTCTATGCCATGGTTATCGTCAATAAATAAAATCAGTTCTATGTTTGTTGATGTAAAGGGGATAGAGGGATCGGGGCCAAAACTACCTTCGCTCGCAATTCCGATGTCAGTGTTTGTGCGGAGCATTGCCGCGCGCGCTTTCGCGCGCGCGGCATCTCTCTGGTTTCCCATACGAGCTTTTTCTCGCGTAAAGGTACCAAATACATCAGTATCAAATTCAGGGGGAAGAATGACGTGTATGCCAAGTGCGTGCTCCAAAAGAGGCGCAATAACGCGCTCTTTTCCATGCATAGTAGCAAGAACAGCACTTCGACCTTGAAACTGCTTCATACCGTCTTACAGTACGTATCTTTTGTGGGAAGTAAAGCCATAACTCGTTCTCAGGTACTGTTTTGAGGTGTGTTCACTTCGCCCTGAAACGCTACAGCACCAGCACAATAATAGCTACAAGCATAGGTGTTAGCGTGAGTGCCATGCCGGCGACACGCCACATCGTCTTACCGGTATCGAGCGATGAAAATGAGAACACATATCCATGAATAAGCCGTCCCGCAATAAAAGCAACGGCAGCAAAAGACAAGAGTGCAGTGTGTGCCGTTTGCATCTCTGCGAGCAAAAGCAGAATGAGCATCATCGGGGCGTATTCCGAAAGGTTGGCGTGAGCTCTGAGTACACGAAGCATCGACGGGTCACCACCGTCGCCGAGATTTATTCTTTTTTCACGGCGCATAAGAATAGTTCGTGAAGAAAGGATGATAAACCACAGTCCAAGGACAACCGCGGTAGAGGTAGTGATTGGTAGATACATATTTGGGTTTTTTAACTCTAAACCGTAATAGTACCTGTTTTTACGTCTCCTTCTCGCTTGTAATTCGCGATAAGTAAGAGTGGGGTGAAAATACACGATATTGCAAAAATAAAGTATTGAAGCCATACTGGTGCTAATGTATTCATCTGCATCAGCCTCAGGAAAACTTGCAATTGCCATACTGGTTGTCATTGCATTTACGACCGCCCCCACCCTTCACGGCGTTATTCCACACACACATGAGGAACCGATTCGTACCCATACACCGATACCGGATGGCGTCTATACGGACTCCCATGGGCATGCTCAGAATCAGTCTGATCGAACCGAAAATCCCATATGGACAAGTCTTCACTCCGCTCTCCACCACGAGAAGAAAAAAGTTCTCGACAGTCTCTCAGTGTCCGTATCTCAGACGGCCATCTCTGTTACCGCCTCGCTCTTGTCGAGTTTTGTATTTTACATGCTCCTCACGTTACTGTTTTTCGATACGTTGCGAGCGCGGTATCTGCATCGTGGCATAGCCGCTTATAGAAGGTTTCGGTAACACACGGAGATTTTTCTCTTAGTCGTTAACCTAACCTGACAATGAATATAAGAATGCCCCTTGTTGGGCTACTACTTGCAACACAGCTAATGCTTTTGCCCCAAATTGCGCTCTCCGACCATAGTTCATCCCCGAGCGCGAGCAGGGAAGTTCCTCAGAGCATCAGCACAAATAAAGCCTGCACAATTACGACGAATCTTTCTGTGGGCGACAGAGGCGACTCTGTTACCTGTCTACAAAAACGTCTCCTTGCTGACGGCTTCCTTCAAATTTCAGCACCGACGGGCTACTTCGGTTCTATGACAAAGTCGGCGGTGATGAAATGGCAGAGAATGCATCGAATTGCTGCAACTGGCTACTTCGGACCGCTCTCGATTGCAGCGCTCGATGGCAACGCGCATCCCTACTACCAGCAGCTTGAAGATTCGCATAAAACGATGATGGCGGCATTCATGAGCACATCAAGTGGCGCGATGCATTCAGAGATGGCAGATACTCGTAAAGTTATCGCAGTCGTGCTCTACAACGAGTTCGAGCCACTGGATGCGATTGGGCCACTTGAAGTATTAGGACAGATGCCTGGATACAAAGTCGTGACTGTCGCTAAACAAAAAGGCGAGGTCGCCTCAGCTTTCGGCACCAAGATGATAGCGGATTACAGCTTCGACGAACTCAAGAGTCCGGCAATTATCGTCGTGCCAGGCGGACTGTTTGGTACGATCGCCGCATCGAAAGACCCCACAACGCTTGCGTGGCTTAAAGAAGCCGACAAAAAGACCGAATACACAACGAGTGTATGTACAGGCGCGTGGATACTCGCCGCTGCGGGCCTTCTCGATGGACGCGCGGCTTCGACGCACTGGACGGGAGCGGATTACCTCCAAGACTTTGGCGTGAAATACACCGGCAAGCGATACACAGTCGACGGTAAATACGTTACCGCAGCGGGAGTCTCTGCAGGCATTGATATGAGTTTCAAGCTCATCGAGATGATAGCAGGGCGCGACGCGGCAAAAGTTGCACAACTTGGTCTCGAATATGATCCACAGCCCCCATTCAATGCAGGCTCACCGGGGAAAGCCGATCCGGCCCTCGTGAAAATAATGCGCGGCCAGATGAAAGATCACATGATGGCAGCGAGCATGATGTATGGCACATCGACAACCCCAACTACCATGTCGCATCACGACACACATGTGATGGCAGCTACTACGACTACATCAGAGATGCATATGCATAGCGGAATTGATGTTTCATCGTGGCCAGCAAAACCCACTGTCGCGATTACCATGCATCCGGATTCGATGGGCGGATGGAATCTTGAGATTACGACCACAAACTTCCAGTTCGCACCTCAGAATGTAAACGGCGTGGTTATCCCCAATCAGGGACATGCTCACCTGTATATTGACGGTGTTAAGATCGCGCGCGTCTATGGTAATTGGTACAACGTGCCCGCAAGCATCCTCGCCACGCACGGTACGCATCAAGTGAAAGTCACTCTAAATGCAAACGACCACAGTGAGCTGATGTCTAACGGCACTGTGATCCAAGCGACTGAGACTATATCGAATTAATTCTATGCGCTATAGCACGCGGCTCATCGGTCGCCGCACAATTGCCGTTGATGCGATTGAGATTACCGTTGAAAAACCGCGTGGATATTCGTTCCGCGCGGGACAATACGCGGTTCTTGCAATTCCTGATTACAACGCAGACTCGTACGTGCGGGAGTTCTCAATTGCGAATGCTCCACATGAAAAAACTCTCGAGTTTGCGATGCGACTGCGAGACTCGTCATTCAAACAGGCACTGTATTCCATACCGCTCGGTTCTGAACTGCATTTGAGCAACGCAGAAGGTGTTCTGCGCCATGTTGATGAACCAGTGGTGTGGATTGCAGGCGGTATCGGGATTGTACCAATGAGAAGTATGCTCCGTGATGCACTACAAGGTCAGAAAGCGCTGCCGGTACATCTCTATGTCTCGAATCGAACACTCGAAAGTACGCCGTACGAAAATGAGTTCCGTGCATACGCGAAGGACATTACGAGTTTCAAGTATCTTCCGGTGCTTACACGTACGGCACAAAGTGGAGCAATGAGACGAATCTCGTTGGACTACATTGGCGCAGAAACTCCCGACTACCATACACGAACCTACGTGATTGTCGGCACGCGGCCCTTTGTGGCATCAATGCGCGAGATGCTGCTTAGGGCAGGAATTGCAGATGGCAAAATAATGCACGAACGATTCTGCGGGTATACCACACACGACCTTAATAGCATACGAATACAAAATGAATATCAACGTACCTCGAACGAGTGTTCGACATAACACATTCCAATCTCTTCTTGAATCTCCACATATCGTCCCTTACAGCGGCAATGAACGTTCTTCTCGAACGATCGTAACTACAAAAACATATGTGGATTCATTCCTGCTTCCGGCTCTTTGCGCGGCGGCACTCTCTCATGCGCAGGCGCGCACACGTGCACTGCACAGGCGCCTAGAAAAAGCCAATGCACAGGGAGTTGCGGAAGAAGTAACGGAAGCGTTATTTGATTCTCATTACAGAAAGCAACGTAACTACGGACCATCAAGAGATGCGGTCAGAAAAAAAGTTGAAGCAGCACTTGCATATCGAAGGCCTATTGAACTTATCGGACTCATGTTCACTCGAAAAAATATCTGTCCTTGGAAACGCGGTGCAGGTGACGAATCAGTTGTTGATCTTGCGGAGATGCTGTCTCTCGTTCACCTGAATGCATTCGCCCAATTCATCGCGAACGTGCATCCATACGGTGCTCAGCTAACTATCTTGAGCGAGGGAAAACGCTTTCTAAAATCATTCAGTCTCTGCGAAGCAAAAGTGCGCCTGTATCAGGAGAGGATGCAACAACTAATTGAGCAACTCGATCTGAAAAACCTAACCCTAATTGATTATGAGGATTTTCTCGGCATGCACATAGATCAAGACAAGCTCGGCAAAAGACAGGAGGCATATGAGGAATCACTCAAAACTTACAGAGATCTAATGAATCCTATATTCGACCCATGCGACATGATTTCGACTCTGCAAAAAGCCGTTAGCTGTGATCCTGTTCTCGATAAGTGTAACGACAGAGGAAACTTCGTACCGCTTTGGGATTCGATAAAAAACTCAATTCCTTATCCTGAATTGACTCAAGCAGCACAAAGGCGAGGAATTGAGTACGAGATCTTTTACCGAGAAATTTTTCAGAACATCTTGGCAGTACATTCAGACCCTGAGATAGAAACCCTTCGGTGTGAAGTATTGCGCAAATCGTGGGACGCCGCAATTGAACATAACGCTCAAATCATGGGCGACGTAAAATCCGGAATTGATGTTGCTGCTATGGTTTCTTCCACTGCAATGAGAGTGACGATAAATCCAAAACCAGAATCGCAACACTTGGGTATTTACTCGGTTCGTGAGACGACCAGTCGAGTGCAGCCGTGGCATGGAACTGCGTATCTAGAAGCCAATACAGGTGGGCTCGTACGAAGTACCGTCCTCTCAAAATTAGAATTGGAAGCACGCGGCGCGTTGCCGGTAACAGTCGCAGAAAACCAGGGAGAAACATTCTGTTATGCGGATGCTGAAGCAGCACGCATCTTGCTCTCTGGTGCGCCAATCAGATTTGACGGAAGCACGCGAAAGTAGGCGCATGTCTACCGGACGTTCGACGAGCGTCCGGTAATCCAGGCTCCAACTGAAAGAGAGGTATCGTCATGTTCCTTGATACACTGTCGGTCCGCGTGACCGTGCTCTGCCTTATCCTGTCGCTCTTCGTCACGGCGGCGTATGCGATACGGATTTGGTTCCGCAAAGACGTCCGTTACGACGGCGTTTCGGAATGGGTCGGCCACGGCTTTCACGGCCTGGGCATGACCTACATGTCATACGTGATGCTCGGCGCTCTGCCGCCTTTCATCCCGTCAAACTGGTTGACCATCTTCTTCGCGGCATGCACTGTCGTGTTTGTCGCAAGACTCATCTTCAGGCTGTATTACATCTGGTGGTGGGACGTGCTGCATGTCGTAGGGAGTGCATCAATGGCGTATATGTTCGTAGATCCGGCATCGTGGTCCCCCCTCTGGACACTCGCGTTCATGAGCTATTACGTTGCCATCATTGTGATCTACGTTCATTACGTCCGTGAGCATCTGAAGGTCGTAGCCTGGCGCGCTCGGTTTGCCGGTCTACTTTCTGACGCGGCACATCATGCGATGGCGGTCGCGATGATCTTAATGCTCACCGTAATGCAGTGGCCTGAAGAGACGGCGCGGCTCAGCGGAGTAATCTGGGAACAATCGGCAACCACAGTCCCGCATGTACACAAGCACTAAGAAGACGGATATGAATATTATGCCGCCGGGGCACGAGCGATGGTATGCGTTTGAGGAAATGCTCTCCATTGAATCAGGGGAGCGCAGGAACACACTCGTGTTCCTGCGCAACCAAATGGTAATGGTTCAGGTCCTGCGGTATGTGTCGTTTATTGTTGGACTCTGGACAGCACTTGTCACAAACCTAGCCCTCACGTTGGGTCTTGGTATCTCATGTGACACGGTAGTGATTATGTTTGCGCCGTGGACATCCGCGTTTGGATGCGTGTGGCTTGCATGGACCCTCCATGGAAAACCCGCGTATGTGCAGATGTGCATGATCATCAGCACCGACAGTTCTCTTCTGCCACTCCTCCGGCAGGCGAGCAAAGACGACCCAGTTTTGTTACCGGCACTTGAAATAATCGAGGGCAGGCTGGCAAAATGTGGGTAGTAGACTGCAGGGAGCCACATCGTATGTGCTCCCTGCGTTATCCCCTTATCAGCTTCGGAGTAATACCATGCAACAACATCTAATCGTCAGTGGAATGACCTGTGGCAACTGTGTAGCGGGAGTAAAGCGCAGATTTGAAGCTGTCGCAGGTGTTACCTCGGCAGTAGTCAGTCTCCCCAATACCGCAGTTGTCGAAGTTCAAGAGGGTGCATCTGTTGATATTTCAAGATTCAAGGATGCGCTTTCTGGCACGAAGTTTTCTGTAGAACTCGGACAAGCATCTGCATTCGCATTTCTACAGCCATTTATGCCACTCATCACGATGTTCGGTATCGTGCTCATGTGGGCAACGGTGCTTACGTTCCCGCTAGGACATCATCCACTCCACGACTGGATGCGGCACTTCATGGGTGGATTCTTCTTGCTCTTTGGCGCGCTCAAAGTCGCCAACCTGAAAAACTTCGCCCTAATGTATCGCGGGTATGATCTTCTTGCTGCACGAATTCCAGCATGGGGATATATATATCCGTTTGTCGAGCTCGCACTCGGTATTCTCTACACACTCGATACGTATTCGACACAAACAAACGTTGTGACCGCTGTGGTCATGACGTTTGGCGCAATCGGTATCACCAAGAAACTCCATCGTGGTGGTAACCAGACCTGTGCATGTCTCGGCGGATTCTTCTCGGTACCGCTTACGTGGGTTACGGTAGCCGAAAACATGCTGATGGCTGTCATGGCTGTCTTCATGGCGTTCTTTCACTAGCGGCTACAATTCGCTAGTTCCAACAAATCGAGGGGCGACACACAGTCGCCCCTTTTTAGATAAGACTTTGAGGACTTGGCGTAATGCATTTCGACGGTACCGAGACTCTGCTTTTGTATTGCAATCCTAGATTTTCTATAAGACAAATTTGCCACGGGTGACACAAGAGAAGGGTATGCCCATATTGGATAACGACGCCGGTCGAGAATTCCACCAACAAGACGTGGAACGACCTGCAGGCTCTGCTCGGCAAGGACGACGAGACGCCCAAGGCGGTCGTGATGGTCTACACCATCATCGGCCACTACAAGGCGATCAACGAGCGTCTGTTCGAGAAGGTCTGGGTGCGTTGCTCGGATCTCGACTCGGTCGGCCCCTTCGACGCCAAGGGTCTCCGCGTCGGCGACTGCTGGGACGACTACCGCGACGGCGACCTCGGGTTGGCGTCTGCCCGGAAGTAACCTCGACCTTTGAAGCTTCGTCTTCTTGATTCCTTGAACCTCCGCGCAAAATTTTTGGCGCGGAGGTTCTTTGTTTTTATATATGCTAGGATTTATTTATCTCTCTAATGCAGGTTGGGCTACGGTTCAATCTTGCGGGATGTCTCACCTTTGAGATTCGCCAGAGTGCCGCAGGCTTACGGGTCGCGGCAGAGAGCGATTGAGGATGATGTACTTCTTGTCCGGAGGAAATGGAAATAAGCCCAATTTATTGAAAGTTTTTATTGCATAATATTCATTTTATCAGACCACGATTATTTAAGAAAAAATGGACTTATCCATATTACCTATATTACCTTTCTCTCCGTCAATAAAATAACCACCTAGCGGCGGGATTTTGTTTTGGCGGAGAGGGAGGAATCCTCCCAAGCGCTCGAAACTTTGCCGCCACAAAATTTCTCCGCTCGGGCCTGCGCACGCGACCCATTCTGCTGAACGGGTGGCCCCGTGCTTCCTTCGAATCCCTCCCTCTTTCCTGCAAAAATATAGTCGCCCGAAGCTGCGCTTCGGTCTCGTTATTTTTGCGGTGCAGGTGGGTTAAGTGCCCACCGCTATCAACCAGTGTAAGGGTTTTTGAGCGATTTCTCCACTCGCCATTTTGAGGCATCTGGGTCGGAGTGCTGTTTTTGGAATGTGACAAAAGTGACACATTTCTCGCGTTTTACCGTGTCACTTTTTACGGAAGCTCGATACCGTGCTCCTTCATCACCCTCTTCAAGAGGCGTAATCCAGTGAGAGCAACTGGATGACAGCGTCGCAAGTGATCGCGCCTCGGACAGGTGCAGAGGGTATGTCCCTTTATGTCCGACTTCTGGAGCAAGAGCGGCTTAACTATTTTCCAAAATTGAACCTCACGCGCGATCCTCTGCACGCATTCCTCCGCCTTGGCCGGGGTCGGGTTCCTTGAAAAGGCCTCAATTGTTCCCAAACCACCGTGCGCGTAATCAAACCAAGGCCAGTGCCCCTCGCGGGAGAAGTACAGTTGCCCGTAGAGGAACGGGACGACTAATTCCTTGAAGTACCGTTGAAAATCGAACTGGCGTTCTAGGAACTCGTCCTCTTCGAGAGGGTTGCATACGCAAGCGCTGAAGTCGAATTGATTGAAATGGCGATCCGGTATCGCGTCGATGCCTTCGACAGTGAGTGCTGGGAGCCGCAAATCGCGGAAGACCGTACGCGCAACGACAGTAATGCGAAATTTTCCAGACAGTCGCAACCCACCTACGCCGTCCACGATATCAGGCTCGATTTGCAGGAATCGACCAGACTCTTTGTTATAAGTTGCGGTGAACTCTACCTCCCCGGTGATCTTGTCGTCCGACTCTACTGAAAGGCCGGGATGATATCGCGCCAGCCACTGCTTATCGCTCTCTGTCAGCATGGCCCGAGTGTGGAGAATGTGGCGCGAAGCCGGTGTTCGGAGCTGTGCGTGGCATCGTTGGATTGATAAGCCCGGAGGTCGAACGCGCTACGGGTTGCACCAAGCCCTCCACTGCTCCCTCTTTGAGCTTGGTCTCGCCTTTGTATGTCGCACGCTCCTCAGCCGCTTCATCTGCCCAAGTACCGAGGTTGTTGCGGCCATCATCGTTTACCCAATCGTACGTCTTGCAGACTGAGGAAAGCGGCTGGCCGTTGGCAAGATATATGTTGTCGAGCGGATTTACACCCTGCGTATCGGTCTTACGCTCTTCGTCTTTGACGTTATGAATGTAGAGGCCAATGATTGCATTGCCGCACTCCCAGCTGGTCCGGATTTCGTAATCGACCCATGGGCGCTGTGCAGTTTCCGCGCCGATGAGCACGACCGTGACCGACGTGCCTTCAAGCTGTTCCTTAATCCAGTTTTCTATTGCCGCATCGCCCTTGCGCTTTATTTCCTCCCACGCGGCGGCGTCAATGAAACCGAACTCGTCCTCATTGGGGAGAAGGTCGCTGTTGCGTACCTGGCCAGCTCGCCAGGCATCTCGCTCGTAATGGAAACTGAAAAATATTTTTCGAGTCATAATTTTAGATGAGAATAAAGATAATAATGTGCGCTGCTGCCAACCCTCCGTAAAACAGCCGCATCGTTTCCGAGAACGCGCATCCACCGACAGTTACCTCCTTCTCAAATGGCTTCGTGCTCATGGAGAAATCTGTACTGTCACTTTCCGATGTGCTTACGCGCTCGTAGAGTTTGATGAATAAACGTTCTCGGGAAAGGTAGTAGCTATCAAGTCGCCAAAAAAGAACGAGGACTACCAATGAGATTAGGAGGTACAACGGATCCACCTCCTTGAAAGTCAGTGCGAACAGAGCACCGACGAGTGTGACTGCCCAACCCTTTAACAAAAAAGAATTACCGGCCATCCGGTTGATGGTCGACTGAATGAATTCAAGGTGTTTGAGTTTTGTTTCCATGTGTTTAGCCGCGTGGCGGAAATGGATCGTTACCGTAGCTGTTACGCTCCTGGATCTTGCCGTCTTTACCGTGGATAAAATGTTCGACACTTCTATCCTTCGCGACGTGCTCTCCCGCGTCGAGTGCGTTGTCTTTCGTGCGATGCGATGAGAGCGGTGTATCATTTCCTTCGCGCTTGTTCTCCCATCGCTCACGATCAGAGTTGTAAACGGTGTGTATATTTTTTGCCATACTTAGTAAAGATTAGCGGGAAGCGTTGCGGCAACGACTCCCTGAATAATAAATTCGTCCGAAAGAACGATCGGTTTATGTGACGAATCAGTTGAATTTGGCTTGAGTACAATCACCCCCTCTTCGTGATGGAGGTGCTTGATCGTAGCTTCGTCGTTAATGAGAGCAACCACTTTCTCACCATCGTTCGCACTCGACTGTTGTCGTACTAACACTAGATCACCATCATTGATACCGGACTTGTTCATGGATGTTCCAACAGCACGGAGAAGGAAGTGCATATGCCCAGGCCGCGCGATACGCGTAGAAATTGGAATTAGCGCTTCAGCGTCTTGTTCAGCCAGTGACGGTAGCCCACACGCAACAGAACCAACAAGCGGCACACTCACCGTCTGCTCTGACATGGTTGGAGTCTTTCGTGGAGAGAGCTTAATAACCCCGTCTTCATACTTGAGGAGTCCTCGACCTTCAAGTCGCTTAAGCATGAGTTGTACCGAGCGAGGTGAGACATACCCGATAGCCCGACCAATTTCGCGCAGGGATGGTGTAACGCCGGTATGAATAATTTGATTGCGGAGGAAAGAGTAGCCCTCCAAATCCTTTTTTTCTGTTCGGTTCATTACCCCAATGGTACACCCCTGTCCACATCTGTCAACTAGTGCTAATATACTCCATATGAGCCAGTTTTCCCGACACGCCATAGCCGAATACTTGCCTGAAATTAAAGGCATTTGTGCTTCCATCGAAGTTGAGCTGTCAAAGCATGATTTAGATAGGTTGACCGAACTGCAACCCCTCCCCGCTATCGAGCAATACGGCCGCTCCAAAATCGTCTACGCGATGATGCTCGTCCACGAATGGCTCAATGGCTCGGCATTCACCACTCGCCACTTTTACCTACAGAAAAAAGACAAGTCCGCCAAGTGGGCAGACATGATCGCCATTCTCAACGCAAAAATTCTTGAGTATCAAAACGATACTCCCGTCATCGTGCTCTCTGTATCTCGAAGTGGCCGCATTGCGCGCACTATTGATGGCACTATCTTGGAGCACGAGTTTGAGAGCGGTGGATTTAAAAAAGATATTTTGTTCATGCTCCACGAGCACGACGGGTACGCACCGACGCAAGATATTCAGAAACGTCTTGAGTCAAAAAGCACCGCCGCGGTCTCAAAAACCATCGCCACCATCAACACTGTGCTTCGTGCAAAACTCCAGCTACCAAAGAAGCAAGATGTGATCGAAAGCAAGCGCGGGTCGGGGTATCGTCTCAACCCTTTATACAACGTAGTCATCACAAACTAATACTTCCCACATCCGGAGTGGAAAAGTCTTTCAAATGCGTTGCAAACGCGAGCCGTTTTAAGTTGTGCATTCTAGATGCATTCCATGTAAATATTTCGGCGTTTAAGTCATTGTTAATACATGACTACAAAACTTTCATGGCGCACGGTAGAGAGAAAAGTCAGTGCCCTCACACCTAATTTAAAAAATCCGAGGACAATGTCGCCGAAGCAGGTCGACGACCTCAAACGCTCTCTCAAGAAATTCGACTTGGTCGAGCTACCGGTGATAGACGTCGACAACAAAGTCATAGCGGGGCATCAGAGATTAATGGTTTTGAAGCTCTTGGGTCGCGAAAGCGAGATGATTCCGGTGCGCTTGCCAAACCGCAAGCTCACGCAAAAGGAATACGACCAATATTTGCTCGGCAGTAACCGCATTCATGGCGATTGGGACTGGCAGGCACTCGCAGACAACTTTGACATCGAGACGTTGCTTTCTTCGGGCTTTGACGATACCGACATGACGCATATCTTCGACGATCTTGAAGTTGAGGACGACGAGTTTGATGTTGAGAAGGAGCTAGAGAAAATCAAGAAACCGGTCACCAAACCAGGCGAAATGTTCCAGCTCGGCAATCATCGCATCATCTGCGGCGACAGCACCGATCCTGCCGTTATCAAAAAACTCATGGGCGGCAAGAAAGCCAATTCTATTCTCCAAGACCCGCCGTACAACATCTCGCTCGACTACAACAAAGGCATCGGAGGCAAGCGCAACTACGGCGGCACGGTCGACGATGCGAAGCCGGATAAGGAATACAAGAAATTCCTCAAGGCAGCACTCACGAACGCGATCAATGTGCTTGAAAAAGACGCTCATGTCTTCACATATTGTGACCAGAAGTACATCTGGCTTTTGCAGACGTTGTATGCAGAGCTGAGTATCGTAAACAAGCGTGTGTGTCTGTGGATAAAAAACAATTCGACACCGACACCGCAGATCGCCTTCAACAAGCAGTACGAGCCGTGTGTGTACGGTACGGTTGGCAAGCCATACCTCAGCGAGAAAGTCCTTAACCTTTCAGAGGTACTCAACAAAGAGATTGGCACCGGCAACCGCACACTCGAGGATATCTACGACATGATCGACATATGGATGGTCAAGAGATTGAACGGTACTGACTACCAGCACCCAACCGAGAAGCCGCCCATGCTCCACGAGAAAGCTCTGCGCCGCTGCACGAAGCCCGGCGACATCGTGCTGGACTGCTTTGGAGGCTCAGGCAGTTTGCTCGTGGCATGTGAGCAGTTAAAGCGCTCCGCGTACTTGGTCGAACGCGAGCCCATATTCGTTGATTTGGTAATACGCCGCTATGAAAAACTCACTGGACAAAAAGCAAAAAAGCTCCGCTAGTATCTGGCAGCTTGGAGATCACCGGCTCGCACAAGGCTATTGCCGTGATGCAAAGC
>Ga0214923_10005393_pt1 | contig 14891 bp, 16 predicted proteins | sample LL1510_MetaG_FD_177993 | JGI IMG/M metagenome (GOLD analysis project Ga0214923, IMG submission 177993) | Freshwater microbial communities from Lake Lanier, Atlanta, Georgia, United States - LL-1510 | ecosystem: Environmental > Aquatic > Freshwater > Lake | place: USA: Georgia | collected... | reverse complement strand
TCAGCCCCAGCCTCAGCCCCAGCCTCAGCCCCAGCCTCAGCACCAGCCTCACCACCAGCACCAGTCCCACCAGCAACAGGAACCAGCGACCTATATAAAGATACACGACGTAACTTAAGACAAAGAGCCTCACCAGCAACCTCATCAGAAGCCAACCCACCAGCAGCCAAAGACGAGGCGAACCCATGGCTTAAAAAGCAATTAAGACCCACCGGAAGAGCACACGCCTCACCAGCACCACCAGTCCCACGAGCAGCCGAAGAGAAGGCAGAAGTCGGCATATATCGACATGTATTAAGACCCAACGGAGAAGCACACGCCTCATCAGCAGCTAGTCTGAAAGCACCCAAACCAGCCGCACTAGTCCCGCCAGCCGCACCAGCAGCTAAAGCATCCAAACCAGCCGCACTAGTCCCGCCAGCCGCACCAGCAGCTAAAGCATCCAAACCAGCCGCACCAGCAGTCCCACCAGCAGCACCAGTCCCACCAGCAGCACCAGTCCCACCAGCCGCACCAGTCTCACCAGAAGCAGAAGAAGCAATAAGATTAAGAGAAACAATACATGGTTTGCTCAAAGAATTCGCCGAACTCAAAAAGGGCGGGTCCAGGAAGCGCAAATTTAAAACGCATAAACTCAAATTTAAAACACGCAAGTTCAAACGGACTCGACACAACCGATGACGCCCGAACAGGAGCTGGCGATTGATGGGTGGGAAAAGGGGTTGAACATTTTCATCACGGGGCAAGGGGGGACGGGCAAGACGGAGGTGATCAAGCGCCTCGTAGATGCTTACCCGACGGCCCGCGTGACGGCGTTGACGGGGTGCGCGGCCGTGCTTTTGGGGGAGAACGCGACAACCCTGCACTCGTGGGCGGGAATCGGGGTGAACGCCGAGTTTTGCGGAACCAAGGCGGCCGTGTCTCGGTGGCGGGACACCGACAGGTTGATCATCGATGAAGTCAGTATGATGTCCAAAGAATTGTTCGAGTTGTTGGACACCATAGGCAAGCGGGTTCGTAAATCGTCCAAGTTGTTCGGCGGCATCCAGTTGTTGGTGTCCGGCGATTTCTTCCAGTTGCCCCCCGTGGAGGGGGCGTTTTGTTTCGAGAGTCCGTTGTGGGCGAACTTCATGCCCATCTTGTTCGAAAAGAACTTTCGCCAGAGTGACCCCGTCTACCAGACGATCTTGTCGGAGATACGGCGGGGCACTCTGTCGAAACCAAGTTTCAAGGCGCTCAAGGCGCGCGTGGTGGACGGGGACGGGTTCACGCGCATCGTCCCGACGCGGGCGAAGGCCGACAAGATCAACACGGACGAGTACGCGGCGCTGAAGGGGGAGGAGCGGGTGTTCCGCATGGCGGTTTATCGCGACGAATCGGTGCAACGGGAGTTGGATTACCTTGAAAAGAACATCCGGGCGCCGAAAGAGCTCCGCCTAAAAGTCGGGGCCCGGGTCATGTGCATCGTCAATTTGAAAGACTACGACCTCTGCAACGGCTCGCAGGGCGTGGTGGTCGCTTACGTGGGCGGCTACCCGCAGGTTCGGTTCAAGAACGCCACGGTGGTGATGGCCCCGCACATGTGGTCGGTCAAAAAGAACAAGGCGGTCGGGTTCCTGCAGGTCCCGTTGATGTTGGCGTGGGCGATCACGATCCACAAATCGCAGGGGGCTACGCTGGACACGGCCAAGATCGACGTGGGGAGCGACATTTTCGAGTGCGGGCAGACGTACGTGGCGCTCTCGCGGGTCCGGGCGCTGGAGAACCTCTACCTCACGCATTTCGACGTGTCCAAGATTCGCCTAAACCCGAAGGTGGTGCAGTACTACGAGGCGCTCAAAACATCATCCCGCCCGAGTTAGCGGCCATGGGCTCGAAGGCTTCGGGGGAGTTGGCGTTCATGAGGGGGTTCGGTGGGCCCGCGAACATGGTGTTGAAGTCGGGCTCGGGTTGGGCGGGGTTGCCCGTGTTGACCCCGGAGGGCAGAAGGTTGGAGTTGGGCGGGGGTAGCTTTTGCTTTTGCTTTTGGGGCTCGACGCCCGTGAGCTTGTCCCAGATTAAGGAGACTTTCTGGCCGACCCCGGTGTTGATGGTGAAGAGGACGATGAGGACGGGCAGGATGACGTTGGTCAAATTGTGGGGGGCGTACTTGACGCCGCTCATGGTGGGGATGAACTCGATGACGCGGTGGGCGAAGACGACGAGAAGGAACATGGCGACGAGCTGCAGGCAGACTTCGAGGATGAGGGCGGACGAGGGTTTAGTGGCATTCACTTCGGGGATGTAGGCGTCCATGCCCTTGTTTAGCAAGACGGCGAAGACGGCGGCGAGGACGCTGTACTGCGCTACATTCATCATGTCCTGGCGGCTGGCGTCGTCGAAATTGAAGACGTGGCCCACAAATCCAACCTCCTTTTTGGGTTCCTCCATGACATAACAAAAGAAATAAATCGTAAAAATACCGATTTTTTTTAATTTATGGTAAGTATGGCAACTAAACCTAAAGCAAAGGCTCCCGTTCCTCAAATGTCGATGCAGCAGGTGATCTACCTGCTCAACGACCGGATCACCAAGACGGAAGTCATGGTCCGGGAGAATTTGGCGACGATTGAAAAGAAGTTCGGCGAGCAGGACCAGTTCGTGACGGACAACATCGTGGACTTGTCGCAGATTAACCGGGCCTTCTCCGACTTGAACACGCGCTTGTTGGAGATGGAGCACAGGCTCTCGCAGCTCGAGTCCCCCGACCCGACGACGCCGAAACCCGCGGCGAAGAAGAAGGGGACCGTCAAGGTCGACCTCTCCGACCCCCCGTCCTTCAGCCCCTAATTCCGGGTAATCCCGCGAAAATAAAAGCACTGCTCTAAGCTAAATGTTGGTCGAACTATTAACGGTCTGTGTCGTGGTCTATCTCTACCTGAACGTCGTGTACCATTTGAAAACGAGCAACGAGCTGGCCGTCTACGATCTGAGCGTCGTGAACAAGGCCAACGTCGACCAGATGTGCGCGCTGCGGCAACCGTTCGTTTTTAAGTCCGCCGACGACTACCTCTGCAGGCCGCCGATGACCCTGACGGCGACCGAGGAGGTGGTGCGCGACACGGGGCTGCAGTACACGAACTGCTACCGGACCTTCGTCCACGGCAAGTGCGAGGTGCGCCTCGCGTGCCCGAACGCGCCGCTGCGCGTGGAGAAGGACCACCTGGTGCCGCGGTACTTTACCGAGTCCGACGCGTCGGGGTGCTCCCTAGACTTGAGCCTCGACGTCGGCGAGGCGGTGTTCGTCCCCGCCTACTGGTGGTACCGGGTGAGCGGCACCGCCACCGTGGTGCACTACAAGACGGTCATGAACGAGCTCGCCACCCTGCCGGACACGGTGCTGCACTGGCTGCAGGCCCAGCACGTGGTCTACGTGCCCGCGTCATCTAAAAAGCCGCTTGAGGCTCCGGTAGAGGGACTGGAAAAAGGTCCGCCGAGTGCGCCGCCGAGTCCGCCGCCCGCCGTGGGCGGGTTGCCCAGTCTGGGATTGGGCGGTGTTTAGCTGGGTGGCCCGCGCGTTGAGCTGGGCGAGTTGCAGGCTGGAGTCGTTCGGGCCCGTGGCGCTCACTTGGACGCCGCTCGAGCTGAATTGAGGCACGGTGGCGCCCCCTCGCCTGCCGCCCCTCTTCGTCATCGAGTTTTGCATGGCGCGGTTCTGCTGTTGGAGCTGAACGGCGGCCGTGGAAGGCGACGCGCCCAACCCCAGCATTTTCATTTTATATAAATTAGTTTAAGAGAAAATCGGTGGGTACGGTATGCTTTCCTCCAACGAGCAGTTCCAACTCCGCAAGATCCTGGAGAACTCGAAGGTGGACGACCACACCGACGCGATCCGCACCAACAAGCACAGCGCCGAGATCCGCAGGTGCATCGAGCACATCGTTGCCATGAAAGGGGAATTTCCAGGCCTCTACCGCGAGGACAAGAAACAGTTCGAGGACCTGGTCTTGAAAGAGGCGGGGTTCTTGTTCTTCAACTACATGAGCATCTACAACCTGGTGCTGAAGGACGTGGACGTTGCGGTGCTGCATCGGCTGCTGGACATGCTCAAGCTGATCGAGGACGAGAAGTGCGACCAGCACGAGGCGAGCGTCCTCGTGGGCAAGCTGCTCAAGGAGATGTACGTCGACACCATGCTCAAGGACATTCAGGACCGAGATGACAAAGAAGCGCCCGCCGAACATTTGGACATAAGTTGGGCCGAATATAAAACCTTAAACCGAACTTAGAAAAATGACGAGTGTTTATTCTAAAGAGGGTATATGAGCGATGTGGTCAAGTCTATCTTAATAGTGGTGGTGTTCATGGTGTTGGCGACCAACATCGTTTTGTTGATCGGCGCCAAGTCGATCCAGGACAACTGGCCCGTGTACAGGTGCAACCCGCTGCTGATGCCCATGGCGTCGTCGTTCGCCCCGGAGGGCAGCACCGTGACGACGGAAGAGAACTTTTCGTACTGCATTCAGGACACGATGACGAATTTCGCCCCCGTCATCACCCAACCCTTCAACTACATCCAGCAGGCCACGGTGGGCATGCTCGACAGCATCACCACCAGCAACGAAAACACCACCGCGATGCAGTCCGACATGAAAACAAGCGTCTCCGGTATTACCGAGAACATATACGGGGTCATGATAGGGGTCTTGGTCGAGTTTAACGTTCTAATGATTAAAATAACAGACAGCCAAAATAAACTCATGGGCATCATGTCCACGGTCATGTACATCATAACCTCGGTCCAGTACACTTTCAAGAGCATGTGGGACGGCATCCCGGGCAAGCTCATCAACTCCTTCAGCAAAATCAAAGTGTAATTCACTCCGCCTTGCGCGGCGCGCGCTTCTTTGGGGTCTTGACCTCCTCGGCCTGCAGCGTCGTGGTCGGCGTGACCTGCTTCTCGACCTGCAGCTCCGTGGCCTGCTTCTCGGCCTGCTTCTCCTCGTCGGCGGAGTGGGCCTCGTCGGATTGGTCGGCCTGCAGCGCCTTGGTCCGCTTCTCGATCGTCACGTTGACCATGCCCTCTTCCTTGTGCGCGGCGCACTTCGTCGCAGTTTCGCCGGACATGCCGTAGTTGGGGCGGGTCGAGCACCCCGGGTGGTTGCACGGCACGCGGGCCTTTCGAGGCGCCGTCCCGAAGCTCACCACGATGGCCTTGCCCGCCTCGGCGCACGCCGCCGCGAGTTCATCCGGGCTGCACGTCGTCGACACCACGCCGTCCTCGACCAACTTGGTCAACAGGGCCTGGGCGAAGGTCATGCCGATGTCGGTGATCGTGGCCGCTTTGGTGTACACGGTGGCCATGGGAAAAAATGTCGGTTGTGGGGTCGATTTAAAGTAAGAGCTTAAATTTATGGACAAATTAAATTTAGAGTACGCGAAAGTACAGAGGACGTACTGGCACCGCCATTGGTCCGACGTCATGATCTGCGCGGCCATCCTGCTCAGCGTCTTCGGCGGCATGGTCTACAGCTCCTACCAGAGCATGCTGGCCCAAGTCCGCGCCAACTGGAACCAGAACAAGTGCAGCCCTATTTATCTCCCCTTTGCGGGGCTCATCATGCCGCAGCCGAACAAGTCCACCTTGGAGGCCACCATGGAGAACTTCGACTACTGCATCCAACAGGACTTTTCGGCCGTGCTCAACATCCTCATGCTCCCGCTGGAAATGGTCTCCTACATGATCATCGACGCGGTCGACGTCGTCCTCACGATCATCGCCGGGATCATCGCCGCCTTTGCGTGGTTAAAGGCGCAAATCGGGGGCATCATGGCCACCATCTTCAACAAAATAATCGCAATCGTCGTCCCGATCTACCTCATCGTCCTGCGCTTGCGCGACGCGCTCGCCAAAATGAACGGGGTCATGCTAGTCTCCCTCTTCACCACCATGACCATCTACAACATTATGATCTCGGGGATGGTAAACGTGATGAACGTGGTGTACGACCTGCTGATCGCGGTCATCGTGGTCCTGGCGGGCTTGTTGGTGCTCGCCATCGCGCTCATCCCGACCCCGGCCTTCCTCGAAGGGCTCGCCGCCTTCGCCATCGCCACGACGGCCTTGAAAATCATCGTCCCCATCGTGGGCATGTACGCCGCCCTCCGAACCTTCATCCTCCAGACCTTCAACGTCTCGACCGCCAACACCCCCAAAGTGCCCACGGCCAAGAAAAAGTAACCGTCTGAAACTATATTCGTTCAAACTTCCCCACAACACACCGCGAGCACCGTGTTGGTGAATGCGCTGTATGGGAAGCGAGTTGAAAGATCACCGATGTGTTTAGACGTAGTGGTGTTTGATTATGCCGAACTCAATGAAACCCCGACCAACCCAGTATCGAATATCATAGCTAACATTTACAATAGAGTGCGCTCTCCCCAGAAATACAGTTGGATAAACAGCACGGTATTGCCCGGATTAATGCCATGAATGCTCGCTATAAAGAAATGCCGTTCCGGTACATCCCACCGTAAACGCCGCCCCTCCGCGCAGTGCTGCCTAAAACCCCAGCCTGAAAAGGGTATCCCGTAAATCGTTGTATCGGATGCGGTCCGTGTAGTCGTCCACCAAGTAGGCCACCACCCTGCGGCGGATGCCGCCGCACCCCTGCGGCCACACGAGCGGGGCCAGCGAGTGCACCAGCTCGTCGGGGATCGTGCCCTGGTACGCGGCGGGGCGGTAACACGCGATGAAGCAAGCGATCTGCGTGCGCCGCTTCTCCTCCAAACTTTTGGCTTGGACTTGCTGCAGGGCGCGTTCCCTCGTGCCGCGCGCGGTTCGGTCCGCGGGGACGAACGGGTCGGCGCCGCGCCGCAGGAGGAGCTCCATGTACGGGATGTACGACGTCGTGGCCTCGGTCAACGGGTGCCGCCCTCGGACCCCGTCGCACGGCGCTCCCGCGTCGAGGAGCTGGTCCAGCACCCGAAGGCTCGTGCGGCAGGCTACCGCAATGTAGACCGAGTCATTCAACGCGGCGGCGCTCATTCTGGGGATCAACAGGTCGACGATCTCCGGGAGGTGGTTGTAGGTAAAGGCGTGACACATCGCAATGTCGGGGACAGGTGTTCCCGCGTCCATCAGCACCCGTAGAAGGCGCGGCGACTGCTGCTCGATCGCCAGCAGGATGGCCGCTTCCCCGCCGACCGTGTCGAACCGCTCCCCCTCTTCCAGCAAAACTGAGACCGTGGCAACGTCATCGCGGCGGACCGCGGCCATAAGGCTGGTGGCGGGCTGGTGTTCCAGCGCCAGGGCCTTGATCAGCGACGCGCTACGCGTGTAAGGGTGGCGCCCTTTTAGTTCTTCTACCATGGTTTTAGAGTTTCTATCGGCAAGACAAAAAAACAAAATTTTAAATTTCAAAACCCCGCGCGCAACTCCAAGAGAAGGCCGTTGCGGCGCTTCCTTTCCACCAAATACGCGACCAAGCGCTGGCGGATGGGGCGGACCCCGTGGGCCCAAGTGAGGTGGGCCAGGGGGTGGATGAAGCGCGCGTCAATGACCCCTTCCTCGGCGGTGTACCGCAGCGGGCGGTAGACCGCGACGAAACACGCGATTTCTGTGCGGCGGTTGGCCTCCAGGAGACTCAGCTGCGCCGTCTTGACCAGCCGCACCGAGTCGGGGTGCGCGGTCACGTTCCACCGGACGAACGGGCAGGCCCCGTGCTGCAGAAGGAGCTCGGTGTATCGAGTCCCGTTCGTCATGGCGACGGTCAGCGGGCACACGTACTTGTCCCCGTCCGGCGAGCCCCCCGAGGTCAGGAGCAGCCGCACCGTCTCCATACTGGCGTTGTGTTGGATCGCGTAAAAGGGGCACCTGTTCAACGCGGTCGAGCTTGTCGCGGGAATCAACGATTCGATGAGGTCGATGTCGCGGTGGTGAAGGATGGCGTAGGACAACGCCCCGTCGTCTTTCGCCCCAGCCTCCACCAAAATACGCGCGAGGGCCGACGCGTCCGCCTTGACCGCGTACCCTAGCGGCGATTCCTCATGCCTCGGGTACTTGTTCGGGTCGACCCCTGCTTTGAGCAGCGCCACCACCGCGTTGGCGTTGAAGTGTTGCACCGCGACCAGAAGCGGCGGCGTAGTGTAGTGCTCGCGAAGGAGGCTTGGTACCGTATCCAACAAACACTCCATCATTTGCATGTTACTGTACCTGGCCGCGTACCCCATCGCGGTGGAGTCCACGACCGCCCCCGCTTCGAACAGGGTCAAGAAGGCGCCGATTTTGTTGTGCATGACGGCGTAATGAACGGGCGCTCGGAAGGTGCCGTCCAGGGCGTCCAAGTCCGTCCCCGCGGGGATCCTGAACGGCCCCCTGAACATGGACTGCACCAGCGGCGAGAGGTGCATTTTAGGGGTGTGACAGGTGGATGCTAAAAATTTGCGAATTTGGGAATCTATGGTCGAGCTCCATCAGGGTGTACGGGACGGCGGGGGTGAAGTAGTAGAGCGGGCCCGGTGCCCCGCGGGACTGAAGCTCCAACTTTGCCGCGTAAATCGGCAGGTCGGTCGCAGGGTCGGAGTTTAGCGCCAGCGACAACTGGGTGCCGTCGCGGTAGTAGTACGCGTCGCCGAACTTGTCTACGTACTTGTCCCGGAGGCTGTAGACAAAGTCCACTTGGTCGGGGGTGAGCATTTTGTAGTTTTTCCCAAGTTTGTAGACCAGAGGCAGCGGCGCGTTGGGCGCGTTGTGGAGGGCTTGTTTGAGGGCCTGTTGGGCGACCGCCCACTGTTGCGTGGCTCGTTCCGCCGCGCGCCGCCCGCGCTCGAGCGCCAGTTTCTGTTCGGTCGCCATGAGGTTCTCGCGCGCCCTCGCCCTCTCATCTTCGCCAACTTGCCTGGCGCGCGCTAGCTCCGCCGCGTTCTGGCCGCGCTCTCGGGCCAACTCTTGTTCCGCCGCGGCGCCCTGCTCGGCGAGCTGCCTGGCGCGCGCTAGCTCCGCCGCGTTCTGGCCGCGCTCTCGGGCCAACTCTTGTTGCGCGCCCTCCTCAGCGAGCTGCCTGGCGCGCGCTAGCTCCGCGTTCAGGCCGCGCTCTCGGGCCAACTGCTGCTCGGCCTTGGCCCGTTGGCGGTTAATCTTTTTAGCGCGGGCCCGCTCGGCGGCGGTCCGTGTGTCGGCGTCTTGCTCGACGAGCTGTCTGGCGAGGGCGACGTGGGCCGCGCGCTGGCCGCGCTCTTGCGTCAGCCGCTGCTCGGCCCTCACCCGCTGGGAGTTAATTTTTTTAGCGCGGGCTCGTTCGGCCACGTTTCGCGCGCGTTCGCGCGCAAGCTGCTCGCGGAGGGTATGCTCGAGCAACCGCGCCGTTTTCTTGCGGCAGTACTGTTTGGCTTTGCCCCTTCGGGTGACGATGTATTCACAGTCCCCCACGCATTGGTCCAACGGCAGATTTAGACATTTAGACACGCGCGTCTTTACCATATATACCCTGCCTATTTTTTTTTGACCACAAAAATAAAAATATAATTTATACAGTATGAAGTACAATTGGTGCGCTGGGTGCCTCGCTTTAGTAGTCATTCTGATGCTGGTCCTCACCACGTCAAAAGACGGCTTCTACTCACCCCCCAAATCGTTCGAGGGCAACATGGGGACTCCCGTCCCCTTGGCCGAAGACGAGTTATTCATCTTTAGCAAAAACAACGCCTCCCCGTCGTGTTGCGGCAGCTCGGTCTATAGCACCAGCAATGGATGCGTCTGCGTCACCGCCGACCAGGTCAAGTATATCAACACCCGGGGTGGAAATAGAACTTCTGGAGACTTTTAAAATATTTGCATACTTTATGGCTGCTCAACAATGGCGTGCTAAAATCGAGGAAGAGGGAAAGGTGAAAGCTGTTGCAGCTAAGGCTGCAGCTGCGGCAAGACATGAACAAATGTTAATTGAAGCAAGATCGAAGCTAACATCCCCAAAACAAATCGAACAAGAAATTCGCGAGGAATTAAGAGCACAGTATGAAGCGACAATTGAAGAAAAAGATAAATTACTCCTGGAACAATCAGGTAAAATAACGCAAATGCTTGATGTTGTATCAAGGAGTGAAGTGGCCTTACAACAATCTGATGAGTTTATTGTTCGAAGAGAACGTGAAATTGCACAAGCGACACGGCGTGCTGAAGAGGCGGAACAACATGCTACAGAGGCGGAACGGCGTGCTGAAGAGGCGGAACAGCATGCTACAGAGGCGGAACGGAATTCTGTCGAAGAAACTCGGAGAGCCCAAGAGGAGCTCGCTGCAGCCAAAAAGGAGCTCGCTGCAGCCAAAAAGGAGCTCGCTGCAGCCAAAAAGGAGCTCGCTGCAGCCCAAACGGCGCGAACGAGTGCTGAAAAACAACATGAAGTCCTCAAACGTAGAAAAGCTCAACTATTGGAAAACGCACACAAGCTTGCGTTGAAGGTTGGCCAATTGAAAGGTGAAATTGCCCAATTGAAACATGACTTTCAAGCCAAACTAAGACAATTTGAAGAAACAGCGGATGAAGCTACGAGGTTACTTGCAGAGAGAGACGTTACTATCAGGCAACTTGGTATGACTTCCAAAAGCGACCGATCAAAAGTAATCAACCTCGAACGCCAATTAGGCAAAATAGGAAAAGAACTGAATATGAAAAAAAAATCAAATGTTATATTAAAAGTATTACTTGGTGCTGGTGCTATAATATACGGCAAACATGCGCGATCAAACCCATACATGGGTGAAGGTGTAGTTCCATATGTTGGTAATTTCACTCATGTACCTGGTGAAGTTCCATATCAACACAGTTCGTTAGAAATTAGCGATTTGCCATACATGGGTGAAGGTGTAGTTCCATATGTTGGTAATTCCACTCATGTACCTGGTAAAGGTGAAGTTCCATATCAACACAGTTCGTTTGAAATTAGCGATTCGTCATACATGGGTGAAGGTGTAGTTCCATATGTTGGTAATTCCACTCATGTACCGGGTAAAGGTGAAGTTCCAGAAATTAGCGATTCGTCATACATGGGTGAAGGTGTAGTTCCATATGTTGGTAATTCCACTCATGTACCGGGTAAAGGTGAAGTTCCAGAAATTAGCGATTCGCCATACATGGGTGAAGGTGTAGTTCCATATGTTGGTAATTCCACTCATGTACCGGGTAAAGGTGAAGTTCCAGAAATTAGCGATTCGCCATACATGGGTAAAGGTGTAGTTCCATATGTGGGTAATCCCACTCATGTACCGGGTAAAGGTGAAGTTCCAGAAATTAGCGATTCGCCATACATGGGTAAAGGTGTAGTTCCATATGTGGGTAATCCCACTCGGTCGAGTGTTCCTGCTTATCCCCACACGAATTATACTTTAATAAGTGTTCCCGCGAATTTTAGTGATAAACCAACACATAAATTATCAACACATCCATATGGAATTGGTGAAAAATATAGCGAAGAAGATATACGTAAAACCTCTTACCTCGTAGACCCCTTCAGAAACCCCCAAACCGGAAAAATTAATAGGACGGCACTTGGCGAATCCCTTAGAAGCCGAAACACCACTCGTTCTGCACATGTCGGTAGAGCAGTCCATGCCGGACCGAAACCTGAACAGAAGGCACTTGCCGCTTCCCTTACAACATCTGCAGATGTCGGTAGAGCAGTCCATGCCGGACCGAACCCACCTGAACAGGATTCCTCAATGTTTAACCACTCCATGAGTTTATTTAATAGACTTAGAGAAGACCTTAAAGCGACCCCATCCAAAATTGTGCCCTCAGAAGCCAAAGCAGCCGAGGCTCCCAAACCGCCTGAGCAATTAACTGCGATGTTTGCCAAATTCGATTCCCGTAACCCATCCAAGTACATTCTAGTGAAAGGACGTGGTGATCGGAACAATGAGTTCTTCGAGAAGAATACAGTGGGTTCGACCAAGTATGACACAAACTATGTGGCTATTTATCCAGGAGGGAATGGGAGAAAAAGACATCACGTAACGATGCCCAGGAATCCGAGAACTAGACCTAATCCTAGTATCATTGAATATGAAAAAAAGGGGTGGATGGATACAAAAGAAGTGCAAAGGTGGGACCTTGATTACGCGGATGTTGTATCTCCGCCATCCACCCTTGTTTATAAAGGGAATGTTTTCAAGCTGACAGATATGCATCCCCACACACTGACCTACGAAAACTCAGGGGAAACAATTTTATTCCAAGTTGACGGCGATTATAAATTTCGTTATAAGGGAGCCGGAGATACGCAGTATAAGATTATCCCTGCCACAATGTCCGGGGGTTCGAGGCGGAGACGAACACGCCGAAACAGAAGAACCCGCCGCAGGCGGACCCGATCAGTCTAAGAACCGAACAAGGCGGGTGACGTCCCCTGGGGAAATGTCGTGGGTTTCAAGCACGGCGGGGCATTTCGCGGCAATCTTGAAGAGGTCGGTCACGTCGATCAGGAGGGTGCGGCAGAGCTTTTGGATGAAGAGCGTGTTGTTGTACTCGGTAGAGTACTTGGTTAAAATTTTGGTGAAGCGGATCTCTTTCAGGTGGGGGATCTTCATCTGTTGGTGCAGGAGCCAGTTGTTGTAAAAGGTCTTGATCAGTGAACTGAGTTGGTTGAACTGCCAGATTTGGCGTTGGAAGGTGATGCGGTCGATGTAGTCGGCGAAGCACATGTTGTTCAGCAGCTGGACGTAGACGCGCGAGTCCTGGGTGACGTCGATGACGTTCTCGTGCCAGAGCATGGAGACGATGGTTCGGTCGGTCTCGTTGAGGTTGAAGTGGTCGTCGAAGGTGATGGGTTGCCGGAAGAGGCGGGCGGTGAAGGTCTTGGAGGTCTCCGTGACGTGCGCCGTCTCGAACATGGCGGCGTGCGCGGGGGAAGTGATGAGCTTCGCGAGCTTGAGCAGTTTGTGGAGGTTGCCGTTGGAGAGGCGGAGGATCGTGTCGGCGAAGGGGGTGGGGGCGATGAGGGCGAGCATGCGGTCTCGGGAGGGGGTGGGGATTTGCAAGGTGAAGCAGGATTTGACGAGGTCTTTGATCTTTTTATCGGCGCAGGTGTTGCCGATGAGAACGAGGGGGAAGGGGGTGACGAACTCGGCGCGCTGCGGGTTGGTCTTTTTGGGGCGTATGAACTTGATCAACATGGAAATGCCTCCCTTGTCGGTGATGCAGTCGACGTCGTCGATGAGGATCACCTTTTTGCTGGGGGTTCGCTTGAACATGTTGACGACGTTCCGGGGGGTGATGGACTTTTCGACGATCAACTCGACCAAATTTTTGGCGCGTTCTTCGGTGGCGCTGTGCTCGATAATGTCGTAGCCGTTGGCGCGGAGGGCCGTCCGCACCAAGGTGGATTTGCCGGACCCGGGCGGTCCGTGGATGTAGGCTGCCCGGAGGATGCGGACGTTATCCCGGTCGGCCTCGAATGAGGCAAGGAAGGCCGAAAAATCATCCATTTACACTATAGTCTTTTCGTTTTTCTTAATTTCTTTATAAATGACATTACATTTGTCCGTTACGGATTCGACGACCGTTTTGTTGCCGAGGATGTCGACGGCGAGGTCGATGGGGTCGCAGCAGAGGGCGACGGCGTAGTAGAGGAGGAACCGCCTTCTTCGTTTGGCCGAGGGGGAGTACTGGATTTTGAAGAGGTTCAGGGTGGCCGTCGCCAGTTTCAGATGGGGGGTCTTGGAGAGGACGACGTCCCAGAAGAGCCAAATGAGGTCTTGCTGGTAGCGGTGGGTGTACTCCCGGGCCTGGATGGTGCAGGGGGTCTTCTTTTTGGCGCAGACTTCCTCGAAGAGGAGGAGCCACTCGAGCCAGTAGCAGGCGTCGACGCTGTTTTTCGAGTCCAGCGCGTACGCGAGCTCGTTGAGCGGGACGTAGAGTTCTTTCGGGTCCTTGTCTTGGAGGATGGTGAGGTACTGCATGTTCGGCGCTCGAAGCTTCTCGTGGAGGTTGGTGATGCCCAAATCGTCCGCCTTGACCACGACGAGTTCGTAGCTGCGGTGCTTTTGCGAGGTGCAGAGCACGGCGATGATTTCGGCAAAGAGGCGGCGCACGACGAGGTTGTTTCGGAGGCGCAGTTCGACGAGCTCTTCGGTCGCTTCCCGCCGGAAGTGGTTGAACCGTAGCTCTAAATAGAGCGGCAGTTTAGGGTTACCCAGGTGGATGTGTTTGGCGAAAAACAATAGAACGACGTCCCAAATTTCAGTGAAATACCCGCTGCAGACCATTTCGGCGACCCAATGGCAGCTTGTTTCGATGCGGGATTGGCTGAGACTGAGGAGGAGGGCCTGTTTCACGGCCGACTTTTTATGGTTCGAGAACGTGGTTGCGGTAAATTGGGTTCGGGCGTCGTTTATTTCGAAATCCATTGATAAGTTTGAATAAAAAAAAAATAAGTATATTATTTATATGATTCATAATCGGTTCGATGCTTTACGGTACTCAAGCAGTTCGGCTCGGTCGAGCAGTCCGAGTTCTGATGATGTTCAGGAGGCTGCGCGTCAGCCGAGTTCGGCTCGGTCGAAAAGCCCGTCGGCCGTTGTTCAGGAGGCTCAGTCGATCAGTCCGTCGACCGTGGCGCGTCAGTCGAGCAGTTCAGGCATGTCTGAGTTTGTTCAGGAGGCTGCCACTTCGAAAAGTCCTTCGAGTATTCACGCCGCTACACTGAAGTATTTGCGGGAACACCCAAATACCAACCCTAAGTTTTCCGAGGTAGCGGAAAAAATTAATGTACCATTAGACAAAACCACACACCCATATTTTTATTCGGCATATAAACAGTTTGCAGAAGAAAAACGAGCAGCCGCGCCACGAGCAGCCACGCCACGAGCAGCCGCGCCACGAGCAGCCACGCCACGAGCAGCCGCGCCACGAGTAGCCA
>Ga0214923_10005391_pt1 | contig 14901 bp, 20 predicted proteins | sample LL1510_MetaG_FD_177993 | JGI IMG/M metagenome (GOLD analysis project Ga0214923, IMG submission 177993) | Freshwater microbial communities from Lake Lanier, Atlanta, Georgia, United States - LL-1510 | ecosystem: Environmental > Aquatic > Freshwater > Lake | place: USA: Georgia | collected... | reverse complement strand
GTTACCAACATTGTAAAGTAGTTTATACTACTATTTTACATCGTTGTATTTTTTAAATCTATTACAAACATAATTGTTTTTATTTACATTTTGTTATTGTTTATTTAACCCCTTACATCGTTTTGATACCTCTATGAGGTTTCCTATAATTTCATAAATACACAATGTGTTTGATGCTATAATGGTAAAAATGGAAAATACTAAATATATACTGGTCTTCTCTTTAATTGGGTCATCACTGTGCCAAGTTTAGTCAGGACTTGTTCACGCTGCCGGATTGACGAGCTCCCAGACTGCGGAACATATTGAGAGTAATTATTATTTAGAAAATACTAAAATTAAATTATTTTCTATATTAAATATATAATAAAAATGGTGTTAAAGTCAAAAAAAAATAATAATAAAAAATTTTCCAGAAAGTCAAAATTTTCCAGAAAGTCAAAATTCATAATGTCTGGAGGAATGAGGCTATATGTAAGATTGCCTAACGATCGAACTATAACTTTAGATGTCGTTCCATCTGATACTATTGAAAAAGTAAGAACTAAAATTGATACAATTTTAACATCACCCGGTGGATGGGCTGCCGGACAAGAAATTAGATATCGTTTAAAATTTGGTGAAAAATATATTGATACCGATATAAATGGTCTGCATATTCCTGATTGGACTAGAACTCTTGCTGATTTTGGAATTGAAAATGATAATACTATATATCTGAGATTGATGTATTCAAACTCGCCTCATTTTAGTAGTGATCGAACCAAACATAACCGTGGAGTATCAACCGCTGCTGAAGCAGTTGAGCAAATGACTGCTTCTGACCGTAAGATGCTTGCTGACTTTGACAGCGAGGAAGAACTTCAAGCTATGGGATTGTTATGCCGTCCGTGTAAGAACATCCGAGAAATGCGCCCGGAAACAGCACAAGATGAAATTGACAAATTGAAAAGTGAACTTGCTCATTGCCGAGAGGTACTTGGACGTAAACTAGCACGTAACTGATGATTTTCATTATTATTATATGTAGAGCTATAATGACGTGATAAAATAACCAATTATAATAATTTATTATAGAACGATTTAATATACAGTAAGATTATTCATTTGACATATCTAATACATAAAGCCTTTACACGCGCATATTTATTAACACACCATTATACATAACACTCTACACATAGTCTTTTATAAATTGTAATTTGTATGGTTAATTAGTATAATTATTAACATCTACCAATAATTTATTTTAACACTTACATCGTTTTGATACCTGCATGAGATTTGATAAAATTTCATAATATTACAAATAATGTATGACGCTGTAATGTTTAAAAAATACTTAATATGTGTGTGACAAGATTTAATATGTCAATTTGGTTCAATTAAATACTGTAAAACTTGCCTTTTTTTAGAAAACAAATAATGTATAACATAATACGCTAATTTTTTTGTCTATTATGTTTATTAATTAATATATTTAATTTATACGATATTTTATTTCATCGACAAATATTCTATTAGTATGTAGTATTCTAAAATGAATAATTGTTATTTGTTTATTTCTTCGTCTCCACTTTCTTCGTCCGTATCGGGATTATTGTTGTAGTAGCAGTCGTCACATGACATCCCCCATCCACCCATCCAGTGAGTAACGGGATTTTTTTCACTTTCAGTGTTTTTTTCGCATTCCTCTTCGTCTCTTTTACAGTATGAACATATGAGTTTTATGTTATCTTCTCTTTCTCCCGGACATAGATCGCTACATATTACTTTTTCATTGATTGGTTTTAGATGGCATTCGGTTTCATCTTGATTAATGTATGTAGAAGATTGAGTGGGTAAGTCTTCAGGTAAGCTGTCCTGTTGGTCAAAATCAGGGTTATTGTAATGTGCTTCATTAAAACCCGTGTCACATTTACATTCTTCTGGCAGGTAACCGCAGTCGATGCAGTGACACTCACATGCCTCCCATTCGCCTATTTCTGAATTGTATCGGCATATAACTCCATAATCATCGTATTCATAGGTGTATTTATTAGTCTTCATTGTAAAATGTCATTATGACTTGATTAAACAATTATTTTCAATTTTTTAAATTAATATATTTTCAGTATCATATTATAAGAACCTTAAAATATATATTTTTTACACCTTTTTACATTTAAAACCCCGGCTTTTAGGTTTAAAAATACAAATGTTAAAAGTGTTGTATGTTTTATTTATATAATTTCCAATTTCCACATCGATAAAAATCTGTTTCTTCAAAAAATGTATCTGTATTAAATGTGCCAAATGTAAATGTAGTTCCATTAAACGCAATATTATCAAAAGTAAATGTGCCTAATGTCCGCGGTATGTTTTTAATATCATTTTCATTAAAATTATAAATGATAACAGTGCCACGTGAGCTTATGAATGAATTTTCAATTACTACGAACTGAAAACTATCTTGTATATTAGCAGTTGAAATATAGGTAATAATACTATTTGAAACTTGTGTAATAGTTCCAAATTTTGGATAGCAAGTAATGATAAAACTATAATTTTCACTAGTTGTATTTTTTGATTTTAAGTTTATTGTTGTTGGATTTTCGACTAGAGCAGATATTTTAAATGATAGAGCTATTAATTCATTACTATCTGGTTTGATAGGATTATATATAAAATCTCTATCATAAAATAGCACAGGACAATAAATTTTATATAGAGGTGATACGGATAAAGGGTATATTTGGTTAATATTTTCTAAATTATTATATAGTTGAATATCTCCATAAAAGTATTCATTTTTATCTGGATACTGTGTGGAATCTAAATTTTTATAGATATCTCTTAAATTATTGTCTATATAATTTTGAATATAATTATTTGTATCCGTCATAAGTTTATCAACTGTCATATTTAGAGTAGAGTATAATTTAGTTAAATATAATGATAATATTCCAGTTATATTTGGCGCAGCCATAGAGGTTCCTTGGTAATTATTATATAAATCATCAGAAAGTTCATTTTGTGAATTATATGCTACTGAACTTTTAATATTACTGCCGGGAGAGAAAATTAAAGCATTCCCGAATGAACCAAATCCACTTACAATATAATTTGATAAGAATTCAACATTTTGTGTCTTTAAATATTCAAATGTATTTAATACACTCATTCTAACACTTCCAACAATAATAGTAGATGGTTTTTCATTCAGTATTTTATAAATATTGTTTCTATTATTATTAAGACGACTTTCGATTAAATTATAATTAATCTCGATATATACATTATTCATATCAAATAATGTTTGAAAATTTAACTCGCTAAGTTTTACTCCACTAATCGTCCAAAATTCATCTCTAATACAAGTTTCACGCGGTATATATGGATATTTGTATAATTCAATGTTATTTGATGTATCTGTAAGATAATAATTAAAATAATCATTTGTATCTTCGGACCATTTCACCTGTAATTGTGTATCATTTCCTCCGCCGAAAACATTTACGATTCCAAATTTTTTCTGAATTTCATAAATGAGTACTAAAATAGTTGTAGGTATAAATGATAAAACACCCGATAAATTATAATATGTGTAAAACCAGTTTAAATTGTGTATTTTTGTAAAATTACTAAACGGTAATAAATTTTTATCATAAACATCAAACCCATAACTTCTATTCACTAATGTTGGAATTTTTATACCAAGCTTTATTTTATTCATATGAAGATCTAATATAGCAAATTCTACTAAAATATAAAGTATATTGATATTATTCCCTAATACCACAACCGGTATAGAATATAAATTTACTTTATCACTCCGTATCCATCCTGTATTATTCCCGCAAATAATTCCAGCAACATGAGTTCCATGATTATAATATGGATCTGCTCTATTTGTTGTTTTTGGAGGAGTAAAATATGAAAAAAATTGTGGGTCCTGTTCACTTACTCCTTCAGGAGTATTTCCTGGTATATATGATACTCCGGCTAAATTTAATAATTTAGATAATTGCCAAGGTAAATTATGTTGTTCATCTATTTTACATATATTTATACCATCAATCATAAAATTTTGGTGATTTCCATTAATTCCATCATCCATAACAATAACATCTATTTCCATATTATTAACTTCTTCATAATTATATTTATAGATAGTATTATCTGGACTCTTTACATAGTTAAAAATATTAATGTTATTAAGTGTATCATTTTCAAAATCCTTATTTTGTGATTGAAGACCAAAATTTGTATTTGGATTATTATTTACAAAACTACTCGTAGTATTATCACCTACCTTATTTGAAAGAACGTTACGTTTTATTTTTGGACTTATTCTTATCTCTTCTACACAATCGAGTGCTTTTAAATAATTAATCTGATCTATTGTTAATCCTGCTTCTATTTTATTAAAACTACTATTAATTACATTATCAGCTAATGATATAATAAAAGGGGTTTGAAAAATATTACTTGTTTTTTTATGAATTGATAAAGGACAATACTCTGTAAAACTAATATCACGTGTTTTTAGATTATATTTATGATAATAATTAAAATATGTTGAAAAACATTTATCACAACCTAAATAATTAACAATTGTTAATACACGATCAGTAATATTATCTAAATTGTCTTTTAAAATAATTATATAATTTTCCATATGTTGTATATTTATGATATATATATTAATTTAAAAATACAGAAAAAAATTATGTATATTATTGTTATTTATACCTACTATAAAAAAAGTTTTTTGAAATATTATGAGTTATCTTGTTCTAAATCGTTATCATTTACACCAGTTAAATTTGCCTTTTCAAAATGAACCTTTAATAACTCAGCTTCATTAAAAAACAGCATTTGATAAGTTAGCTTCGCCAGAATCAACATCTATTAAACTAATGTTATTGAATTTCGTGTTATGTAAATCAGCATGTGCTTTTGTAAAATGAGATTCTGATAAATATGAGTATACTATACTTAAATTTATTAAAGTTGATGAATTTTGCTTTTGTAAAATCTGCTTCTATTATTTCCATATTTTTTTTTACTGCTATAATATAATTTAAAACTACGAATTTTAGATCTTTTTATGTTTTGTCTTAAACTCTGTTTATTTTTTAATTTATATTTACCTCCATTGAATAAATATTGACTGTTTATTATTTGCTGTGTTTCAATACTTACATATGTATTTAAGTCTAACATATTATTTCTTTCAATAAATTCAGTAATAATATTGCTTCTATCGATCGGCAGAGTATTTCTATCTAAAAATACACTTAATTGACCAGCATTAAAACCTAACTGCATTATTTTATTTAATTTTATTTCGAAATTTGATTTTTTATCCACCAAGTTCATTAATTGACAAAAAAAATGATTTGATTTTGGATTAAATTCTGATTTATCCATTCCAAATTCTATAATTATATCCTTCATTTCATTATATATTAGTTTTAAACTAGTGTTATATTTTAGAATTTGTTCATCATATGTTAATACTTGGTCTTTTAATCCTTTAGTCGTAATTTCTAATTCATTCCAAATAGCACGTCCATCTACTTCTTCGCCAGATTGTTCTCTCATTTGAACTTCTCTTCCAGCATAAAACGCTTTTTCATATAATTTTTGAACAGTTGTCATATATAATAATAACTTTTTTATTTTTAGTAAAATAAAAAAATGTAATTTGTTGTATGTAATTGGAACTAAATAGATATTAAAATATACTACGTTTGTGAAAAACTTATCTAGAAAATACTTCATAATCATCATTAACTAAGTAACTTTGTAGTGTTTATTCTAGATACTAAGTTTTCAAAAAAATTGGTTTATAATCGTATTCTAACGAATAGTTTATCATTTGAGATGAGCTATCTAAATATGATGGGCAACACTAAGAACCCATTATATTATAACATGTGTATTTTATATTTATTATTTTAATCAAAAATATTATGGGGAGGTAATGGCAAATTGCTATTAAAAATCAATTCTATATATTGCGGGTATTTATTTGTAAAGCCTTTAAGATAACCTGCTAACCATCTTCCACCTAAATATGGTGGATTGGGTAAATTTCCTGTATTATAAATTATACGTTTAATGTTATCTACTGTAGTGTTACCATTCTCAAGTTCTGTAAATAATTCATTTTCCCATTTATCATATGTCGCATTAGGTTGTGAATGGGTTGATGGTGTTCCTGCGTGGACGTCGACTTTGATTAATGTTCTTACCTGCTCATCGGATAATCTTTGAACTTGTTCGATACGTCTGATAAAACAACCATCGCACGAATATTGATATATAATACCTTCTTTATAAATAAATTGATACCATAAATGCGTTTGTTTTATAAAATAGCATTTTGACGCTAATTTGTATTTTTTAACAAGTTCATATGTCTCATAAAATGTAGCATTTGTCTGATCATTAAAATATAAAACTGAATTACCGTCACATTCAAATACATCTGATGTATTATCATTAGCTATTAACAAATATTTTCTATCTCTACTAGTCATATATATAAATTGTATTGAGATTTAGTTTTATGTGAATATTTGTGGGTTCTACCTTTTTAAATTTATAATTCTATAATATATAAATATATATTGCAGAACTAGAAATAGAAATACCAGCAGTGATGATCGCAACTATTTGGCGACATGATTATAATTGTGCGAATGTGTTAGTTGCCAATTATAAACCAATCGAATACAGTGAACATGACCCATCATTAACTAATTGGGGTATATTATGTTGTTAATATCAATCAAAAATATATGAAACTAAATATGAAAAACAGAATTTCCGCAATCAAATATATATTTATACGTCAGTTTTTGTTTATAACGTGGCATACTGCTATACTTTTATATGGACCGCATCTATTTATTAATATCGTTTTCAAAAGTAAATGTTTTGATTGTAAAAAAAAAGGTTTTATAATACAATAACTATGAATATTATTGTGTTGGAGAAACAATAACATCACCCAGTTGTGTCTTTTCATCTGGATTTTCAATATAATTACAAACGTAATTTTTACCAGATAGACTAGTGTATAAATGCGTGAAATTATCGGTATTAAATACTCTACAAGAAAAATCAATTATATTAATAGGATCATAACCGAAATCTAGAAGAATATTTATTAAATTACTTCTTAAAAAATTTATAACTGAATCTATACTAAGTAAAGGAATTAATTTTGGTAATATATTATATTGTTCTATATTTTCAATATTTATTAATTCCCTATTTTTTTGACTAAATAAATTATAACTATCCTGAAATATTTGAGTATTATGGTTTGTATCTATCATAAAGATTTCTTTATAATTATCTTTTGATTCTGATAGATAGAAATGGTCAATCAATGGTCTCCTAAAAGCTCCATCATTTAAATCATAAAAATTAGGATTATCCTGATTGAAAAGCTCAATTATTTTTATCATTTTTGAATAAGTTGAAGCATTACTATTATGATGTAAATGCGATACATTATACGCAATTTGGAAAGCGTCTATTAAACTTGCATGATCATCAAAATTAGATTGTCAACATATCACAGGAGATATACATCTTACATGATGATTACGGGCTAATATGCAATTACTATTAATTATATCGCTACCATGTAAATTAATTAAAATAGTTATATATTTATTAGTCATATCCGATTTTGGGTTAGAAATTCTGTATTTATTTATATCATTAATAAAATTGGTTGTATACGGCTAAAAGGTCCTAAATCATCAGATCCTGTTATTTCAGTAAGAGTGTTAGTTATTATTCGTCCAAAACATTTAATATCATTGCTGAATTCATTCATGTCGTCAGTAATTAAGCTCTTACCAAAATATATTAATTATTTAGATGAGGTTTCAATGATTAAAAATGCTAGTTTATCTATTATTCCCGGTGTATGGGGTCATTTTGCTGGAGGCGGTATTAATAATGAAGATACAATATTTATTGACAATTGTATTCGTAAAATTTTAGAGAATAGATAAAATATTGAAAACGTGATATGATATGATGATATGCGAATATTCTCATTGATAAATGTAATAATATCAAAAAACCCTTATATAGTATGTGAATAATATGGCTTTTCTAAATCAGTTTTTATTGAACAAATATTAAGATTAAAACCAGCGGGAAATCCATATTATAATTCAAATGATAACTTTGATAACATTAAAAAAATTATATTTAATTACTAATCAGCAAATATTTCCAAAATTTTATTTTTATATTTTTCAGCAAGTTGTTTTGTTTTTTTATGCTCTGCTCGTTCTCTTTCAAGTTCCAAGTTATCATTACTAATTAATACAGTATCTTGTGCTAAAATTTGATATTCATCTAATTTTTGCTGTAACCTTTCATTTTCGGCTCTTTCTAATTTTAATTGTTCTTGAAGTTCAATTATGTAGTCATTATTATATTTAGGTGAATTATGAATTAATTGATGTAAAGAACTTAATGTTTTAAAATGATTATCTCTTTCTTTTTTGAGCATAATTTTTAGATGATCTCCCATAATTAAATCGTCAATGTTATCGTCTAAACCAATGTTATATTTATACATAATATTAATACATGCTTCTTTTGATTTTAAAATTGAAACATTAGCAACTTCATTATTAAGATCTATATTTTTTTTATACTTATCAATAGCAGTAAGTTTATTGGAATTAATTTTATTTTTTTCAGATTGAATGCATTTTTGAAGATGTTTTAATCTATATAAGCAACATATTTGTTTAAAATCAATGGAATTAGGATAAATATAAGTTGACGATAACATAATTTATGATATATGATTTAATATTGATATTATCAATTTTTTATATAAAACCTTTTACACCTGTGCAAATTAAAGATAATTTTTTAATGTTTTTCTTCGGTTAGAAGATTTCTTACTATATTTCTTTGTTTTATTATAAGTTTTTTTAATTATATTCTGATATTTTTCTTTGGGTATATCTTTAATGATTTGCCTCATGCGTGGTGTATTTTTACAAAGTGTGATCTTTTTACAATATTATACAACAAAAATTGAAATATAAATAATATTTTCTATTTATTATTATTTATATATAATACTATGGAAATATTATCAAAGTTACCATTTGATTTACAAGAGCATATACTTGTAAAAGTTATGAAAGGATATAAACTACGGGATGGAAAATATGTGAGACAAATAGACAAAAATAAATATAAATTCCTTGACTATATTATACGACGATTTATAAATAAAAATTCGTTTAACTACTATGAGGATATTTATGAAGATGTATTTAATAGCAATGAGGATAAAAAACGTTTTCATTATAAGTTTTACATCAAAAATTTGCACGAAAGTCATCATAGAAAAGAACAGCATGTAGACGATGATATAGTAGATGTTCGCATAGAATATATAAATAATACTTACTATTATGAAATTGGTATATATATACTAAAAATGAAAAACGATGAAGAAAATAATTTTACACCCGAAAAAATGCGCAAAGATATATATCATAAAGGATCACTTGAAGATAATTATTTTTGGGATTTTTTAGAGTTTTCATATGAAGTAAAATAATACAATCTTATCAAAAATATAGGTGAAACAGGTCGTTGTAGAATAAATATATTTGAAACAAAAATTGAAATATATGTAAATAATTATTATACACTGAAAAAAATATGGTTTCAATCGAAAATAGCACACCAATAAATTCACCTTTAAATAATATGTATAATTTATTGAATGCTCCTACAAAAAAAAATGATAATGTAGAAAGTCTATTAAGTGAAAGTATATCTCCAAGGATAATTCCAAGAAGATTAGACTTTGACGATATTAGTTTACATAGTCAGTGTATTATTTTAGATGATGAAATAAGATCATTATCTCCAATTTCATTATCTAATGACGAGTTTGAAACAGTTGGGGAATGTGGTGTTTGTTATGAAAAATTACCAATGTATTCAAATCATATTTTTACAGTATGTGGCCATTTATTTTGCGTAAAATGTCTATTAAACTGGAATAATAATTCATCAACATGTCCATTATGTCGTGAAAAATTATATGATAATATCACAGTGTTCAGTGAAGATGATTATATCGATGATGATGGAGTATCAATTAATACTTTTATATCTGATGAAAATCCATCAGTTGAATAGAAATATATTTTGTATAAAATAGTTTGACTAAAAATTATATACCTTAAAATCATGATATATGTAAAATCCACCTATTTAAAGAATTTTCAACTACTTTAGATGATGTTGATATGAATAGTAAAACAGGGAAACTATAATTTAATTATATTAAACTATACAACTCAAAAGTATATAGTTTAATTTATTAGACTGTTCGGACCTGCTAGAATCGAACTAGCGACACTCTGATAACTACAAAATACTACAGTCAGATGCTCTACCAACTGAGCTAAGGTCCGTTCTATTATATATAATATTCTAATCTTTAAGTATTTACGTAAAATTTAAATTTATTTTTGTACATAGATTTGATTTATATTTTAGCAGATGTTGTCTAATTTTGTTTTGATCACAAATTTTTAATAATTATATATTGGTTAAAATATGGATATTTATATTTTTCTACAACGACCTGTTTCAGCATTAAATTGACATTTATCGATCATATTAGGTTCTCCTAAAACACATCTTCCAGTAGCACTATTTACTGTACAATTTTTTACTACATTTTGTTCTTTTTTTGAAACAACTATTCCTCCCATTGGTTTAGATTGTTCTGGTGATTTAGGTAATGTATCTGTTTTTGAAACAGCTATTCCTCCCATTGGTTCAGATTGTTCCGGTGACTTAGGTAATGTATCTGTTTTTGAAACAGCTATACCTCCCATTGGTTTAGATTGTTCTTCTGATAAAGTTTTTGTATCTTTTTTATTATATCGTCTAAGTAAAATTTTTGAATCTGACGTTAAATAAGGTCGTAATAGTGGTCCCATTCCATATTTGTATCTCATTCTATCTATGGGTGGTTCTCCGCAATCGTGTGTTATATAATCTATATTACGATTATGAAATATTGAGTGTCTACATAATGCTTCCTTACTTCTTATTTTATCAGCTTCAACCGATCCTTCAGTGTATTTTTCTTTTTCGGTGCATCGGCATAATTTTTTAGATAGATTATCTAAAAGAACTTGAATTTTTATATTCAATATTTGACTTGGATCAGTAATATTTTCAGTATGAATTATTGATCTTACAATTTCCATAAGATATTTTTTTCTACCACTTTCAATTTCTATCTTATTAAGTAATTCATCTATCTCTTCATTTGTTATTTCCGGGTCTATTGTATCTCTCATATTTTCAATTCCCATTTGCTGAATTAAGGTTTGTATCTGAGGAGATATGTTAAAACTAGTTTCATATGATTTAGGAAAATGTGTTTTACTCATTATATATTAAAAGATATATATTTTTTTTGATGTTATAAAGCATATTAAAAATAAACATTCAAGATAGATAATATTTTGAAATCTTTATTTATCCTCTATAAATTTTAATGTTATAAAATTATATAAATATTATGTCACAAGATACAAAAAAACAAAGAGAGCGTATTGATGAACAAGAAAAACTTGTATTAGAAAAAGAAAAAACATTAAAAATTAAAATAAGTGAATTAGAAAAAATAAACGATGAATATATGAAAAATATTGACGAATTACAAAAATCAATAAGTAAAGAAAAACGAGCTTTGGAAATTTTAAAATATCAACAAAAATTACTTGACAATTTTAAATTATTAGAAGAGCATCTTAATTAAGTAAATTTTTTTTATAAAAATTGATTTTATTATAAATTTATAAATATATAATATATTATTATGGTTATTACACGTTCGCAGTCTAAATTACTTTCAAAAAAAATAGTGTATCGTGGATTTTGTTTTTATGATGATAAATATCGTATTAATGTAGATAATTTTTATAATGAATTCGAACAATTTTCTAATCAAAAATCACTTTTAAAAAACTTCTGGATAGCAAATAAGCCAACTATTAGTGTTCCAGTAATTCCACTTGAAATGCGTCAAAAATTTCTATTAAATTTAATAGAAAATAAGTCTATGTGGAATAAGTTTAATAAAATGATTGATGAAATAATTGTTCCATATCAAAAGTATTTAGGCGAAGATATTTATCAGCAAAAACTTTTAGCTGGAGAGATAGTTTTAAAGATTGATTTGGGAAGCGATAAATTTGTTTCATTAAATCTTACTCCTTTATTAGAATTTAATTTTTGGTTAGCATATTTAACCTCTTTATTTTGTAATATTCAATCTGAATTATTATCTATAGTATTTAAAACCAATGATAGTATTGAAAAAGCAAAAACAGTAAAAACTATATTTGAAATTAATATAGCATGTAAGGAATTTATAACTAACCCATATGCCTTTAATTCTATGAAATATTATTTAGTAAATGTTAATAAAATGATAGACTTTATCAAAAACGAAGGATTAGAAGTAGCTTTTTATACATTTGGACTATTTTTCCCAAATATGATTACCGATAACTATTTTCCAAATGTTAATAAATCAACTAAATTTTATAATAATAATAAATTGGAAATAAAAGATGATGATCCTATTTTTGGAGAAATTAAAAAAAAATTAAAAGTGATTTATTATTAATTTTTTAGTTGGGTGGTTTATTTATATGTGTAACTTTATTAAAAAGTGAATGTGATATAGAATGTTAATTTAATGTTATTGTATTTGTTACATTTATAAAAAAAATTGAAATGAACATATTATTAATTTTATATAATAAATATCATGGTAGATAATAGAGTAAATTATACTAATTTTAATATATCATCTTTTGAAAAGAAAAATATTGTGGATAATTTTTTTGAAAAGTTGAATGAACCTAATTTGATCTTATATAATTTTTGGAAAAAAGACTTTCATACTATTTGTTTTTCAAATATTGAAAATTTAGAAGAATTGCTTTTTCTATTTGGAAATATTGACAGTCAATATTATATTTATTTTAAAGATTATTTGACATATAATATTTATCCGTATCAATTAGTATTAGAGAATAAAAAATGTCAAGAGTTTATAGAAAATGGACATTATGTATTTAATATAACATTAGAAACGGGTGAAATTATAACTATTGATATTTCAGACTTGAAACAATTTAACTTTTGGGTAAATTTAGTTAGAAATCTGTTGATGTTTGTTATTAAAAATATTTTATCAGAATTGCGTGAAACGGTAGACCGAATTGATAAAGCTCTAGTTGTAAAAAAGTTATATGGTATTTTAATACAGTATAGACATTTAATAAGTGATACGTATAGTATATGTAAGAACTGCACTAGATTTTACTTTTATAGTATTAAAAAATTATTAGAATTTGTTCATGAGGGTGCGGAATTTGCGATATACACCTTTGCTATATTATATCCTGATATGATGAATAATAGTGGTTTATTAAAAGTTAATAAGTTTGGTTCTTTATATGAACATTCTCGATTAAAAATTGATAAAAATGATAAATTATTTAGTGAAATATATAAAAAATATAGAGAATATTATATAACTACATCTGATTATAAATAATGGGTTCTATAATAAGCTGTTGTGATACGAGTAAAGAAGATGAATATATTTATATTCCATTGGCTACGAATGCACCATATTTTGATAGACCTGCGAAAAATGCTATTAATTATGAAATGCTATGTTCTTATTATAGATAATGATATAAAAATAAAATATCTATATATATAATATAAAACAAAAATGGATTTTTCATCAGATGCTCCTCAACAAAAAGGAAAATTTCTTAAAAAGGCTGGAAGAGTAGTAGGGAAAGTAATTGTAAAAGGATTACCTGTTGCTTCTCAGTTTGTTCCTGCTCTTAAACCTGTTGCTGCTGTTGTCAGTGCTATTAGACAATAATTTTTTTAGTCGTTAAATCGGCGTTTTAACATGGTCTTACGACCAACAGGTTTGCTATACTTTCATAAAATTACCGAATTACTTAGTTTTATCCTAAAAATACATAATTTTGGTGACGTTGTAAGGGTTAAAAATGTATGAATTTATCTAATAGAATTACTTTTCAAAAACATGTAATATAAATTAAAGTGTTTTTGAAAGTTATATAATGCTAATCAATTTAGATATGGTAATAATGTAGGTTTAGATATGATTTAATAAATTTAAATTTATTGGTGGTTCATAAATTTAATATTTTTTATTTATAAAATTTGTTTTATTTCTTTTCAATCAATGTAATATATATGAATAAATTACAATCTGGTGGAATTAAGTTGATATTGAATTCGGAAGTAATTCGTGACTTTGATCACAAAGCATTATTATTTGATATTTTGCAGAAAGCAACAGCTATTGAAACTATATCTGTAGAATCTTTAACTGGTTTAATCATGCGAATTGATATTCCGGAAAGCCTGACCCCATTTCGGAGCGATATATTTAGTGAGCAAAACACACTGTTAAATTCGGAAAATTATATGCTGTCAGATACTGGAATGAAAATAACTCAATTAGTTTTGAAATGTTGTATTGTTCAAAAATCAAAACATCCCGAATTGGACAATTATGATTCCAAGCATCGAAAAAGGCCGGTAAAGATATTGGAAATGGAAAATGAATTTAAAGCTCAACTCTATGCATACCGTAAAACGCTTCATTGGGGTGGATCACCTGTTTGTCCGGACGCCGTGGCTTTCATAGAATTATCTTCCAAAGAGTTTCAAGCAGTGTTTTTCGATAACCCACAAATGCCCCCTATTTACGAAAATAATGAAGCCTTTCAATACATAGGTCATCAACTAGAAAAT